>Ga0315914_1011942_pt1 | contig 10192 bp, 4 predicted proteins | sample MpolenodulesMG_FD_203920 | JGI IMG/M metagenome (GOLD analysis project Ga0315914, IMG submission 203920) | Medicago polymorpha root nodule microbial communities from Los Angeles, California, United States - elongated nodules | ecosystem: Host-associated > Plants > Roots > Nodule | place: USA... | reverse complement strand
TCCTACCATCAATATTATTAATTTCCGCTGTAACGCGTACGCTCAATTTTTTCAGAAAAGATAAACCATAGCTTATTACGTTTATACGAATATATTATCAAAATTCAACCATAATCGTGTGCTACTTTAACATATAATTGTTCATCTCATAAAAAAAACTTGTTCATAGTTAACATTGTTGATCATTAATATTCACGCAAAGGGGAGAGAGCGAGTCAACGACTGTACTATGTCATGTGATCATGTCTTAACTAAGAAAAAGTTCATGAAAAGGAAAGAAAAGTCAACATATTGAATTTTCTTAAGTATATATTTCTCCCGTGCTAAAATATAAACAAAAATAATCCCCGTGAGTTTAGCTCAATTGGTAGGGATATTACATAATTTATACAGGGACTGGGGTTCGAACCCTGGACACCACACTTCTCCACATTTAATTGTGTGAGCTTTGGCCACTAGGCTATTAGATAAAAAAAATATAAACAAAAATGAATTAACATAAATTAATTTATCTGATACAAATTTTGAAGTAAATACATTAATTTTTATTGATCAATTTTTGCTTATATTTTAGAACGGAGGAAATACAATATAATATAATAAAGAAAAATACTATAAGGTGCCAATGTTTTAAGGATTCAAACTAATTTAACTAATAAAGTTTTTTATTTTAAAAGAAAAATCATTATTTGTCATGCTTCTGGCTTTCATACGACGGAAGCTAATCAATATAATATGTATAGATAAAATGTATAACAACATATAGGATGTGTTTGTTTCGACTTTAAAAAAAATAGATTTTGTCAAAAGAATCTACAGAGTTTTTTTTTAAAGATTTTTAAAAAAATCTGAAGTTATTGTGTTTGCCTACTATCCATAAAAATCCATTTAAAAAAAAAAAAAAAAGGTTCTAACAATGACATGTGTTATCTCCTTATTGTTGAAAAAAAATAGATTTAGAGAAAAACTAATCCTAATAGCTTTTATTTTAGGATCAAAATAGATTTTTTTTGATAAAATGATTTTTCTAAAAATCCTAAACAAACACTTAAAAATGAAAAAAGTGATTTTTTTAAAATTTTTTTTGAAACAAACGGCCACATAGTTTCTCAAGATTTCAAGCTTTTGGCCAAGATATAAGTATATCGACATTTTATTCCTAACGTTAAGCCTTCATATGAATTGCTAATGAGATTTGAGAACGACAATGATTGCCAAATATTATTCGGCTTTATATGCGAGCTCGTTTATCATGCTGTTTTATAATATTAATGGGAAAAACCAAAGTAGGAGTAAGTAACACACACATTCACACTTGTTCATGATTACATGTCATACTTGTTGGATTATTGAGGGGATCCCGAAGCATCGTCTACATTGAGGATAGAGTAACCGCACAAGCAAGAGAGACGCCACACTTTTACCCGAAATCTTAAGGCAATGAGTTTATGAGTCATCTTAATTTATAAGGTGTTCAACCTTTACTTTTCTATCAAATGGAAGACATATAACTCACACTTGCACACAACCATACTCAAAAACAAAAATAACTATAAACTTAATTGGCTACCGAGTCAAGGAGACCAGTTTTTCCTAAAAGTTTTGGACGTTCCTCGAATGTCAATGCCCTTCCTTACTTAAAAACATTTGTTAAATTAAATAAAATGGCACAAAATAATAAACTTATATCATTTGTCCAAATCATAATTTATAAAAAATGAGCTTTTCAATTTTCATTACTTTATTTTTATAAATAAAAGAAGGCAATAATCACCCGTTTTCTCAACTGTCGCTTTAATTTTTGTCATATGTCCATAACTACAAGAAAGATGAGTCAAATTGCAAGGGTTAAAAAAAGATGAGACAATTATATGAGATCTTAAAAGTACGTATTTTGCAACAATTAATAATTAGAAGTCTTACCTAAGCACACACATATATTGACCTTAAACGTTTTCTCAATTTTAGATAGTAGTAATATGAAGATGGGAAATGGAACACTATAATATAGGTAGTCCACGAGGAAAAATCATTTTCAACCGTTAGATCACTTAGGATCGAAATGTGGTGAGGTAAAAACATCATGCCTTTCATGAATGGCTTATTGAACCATAAAATGTTTCTCAAGAGAGAAGTTACAATTTTTTTCAGTCATATAATTTAATGACTAAAAATTTACTTTTAAAAGTAAATAAACATATATCCTAAATATATATGACAATGTGTTGTCTCCATCAATCGAACTAATAAGCTTACGGAAACGTTACAACTTATAAATATGTAAAAATATTTTTCATATTTACTGTATATAAATTTGACCACTTGTACTTTATATTAATTAAGAAAAAGTGTATGTTCTTTAATGGAAAAACTGAACCCCTTGACTATAAACTCGTTGGTCGCAACATGCTTCCATGGAAAGTACTACACAACCTTTTTGTCGTATACAACGACAACAACAATAAAATCTCCCTTCACTCTAAAATCAAGGTAACTAATATGGATCAACCGATATAATCTGAAATCAAACATATATTTCATTTGTTCTTAATTATAAGATATTTTACATAAAAAAAAATTGTTTGTAGATATAAGACTCTCTACAAATTTTTAAATATATTTATTACTTTTTTTCCTTCAAATATATCTCATCAATACTAGTTTGTCTTCAAATGTAAAAAATGAACATTGAATACATCAATACATACATCAAGGGTAATTTAGTAACAATTACACTCACTCTAAACAAATATATTACTTCAACTACTTTTCTTAATCCAACCATCTTTGTAGAGTATTCTTATAAAAAGGGACGGAGGGAATACAATGTGATAGAACTACAAATCAATTTGCAAAAGAATATTATACAATTTTTTTTTGTATTTTTTATTTGCATGAATTGTTTTGGAGAGCGTTATTTCAACCAAATGAGAGTCAATCAATTCTTTCTCGATCTATTAAGGAATATGAAGGTCCCGAAGACATCAAAATTAGTGAAAAGTCAAAACGTAGTAGAACCGGGCAATGAGACATTTGACTAGTGCTCCATGTTTGTAGCATCTTTAACTGAATGAAGTGATGAGCACATATGCACGTTTCAAGGCAGATTGTGCATACTGGACTCTATCCACAAACCACGCCGTGAAGTAGAAAGCTGTTAGGTGAACGTGGGGCGCCACATGCCCTCTCTACGAGTGATAACTCACACATTTTTCGCGCAATTAATCGTACAAGTCTAATCACGATAGATCATGTCGTTTGGCTTGTAGGACTAAAATTTGCTTATAAATACTCGTTTTGTACATTTCATTGGAGTTGTTAAATAGCCGACGGCAAAGTGACATAGTTAGTTTCTTCCTCGGTGTAATCATTTGAAGAAAATGGATCACAATTGAGAGTTATTAACCAATACTCAACAAAATCTCTAGTTCAACAATACAATCTAAAATTGCAATACCTAAAAAATTGTATCATCTAAAGATACTTAGTGTACATCGCTATACGAAGAATTTTGGAAAACAGAATAGAAAATTTTATTTTATGTCATCCTAGGGCAAAAGTGCTACGCAGATTAAACTGCCATTTGACTTTTCTGAAAGAGAAAGGAAAGAAAAGTAGCAAAGAAAATCATAAGCTTGGTCTTAAACCGACAACAAAAACGTAGATAAGTTCGACTAATGTGTGCCTATGACGAAGGGAATTACTCATATAACTTGTGGCTTGAGTGACTTACACAGACTTTGTCTATGGAAAAAATGTAATTAGTTGGAAAAGAACCAAACGAACAACTACTTATTTTGAAATATTCATTCTAGCTTTAATTAATGATTATTAAATGAATTAGGTGGGCTCATAGATTAATTTAATTAATTAAAGCTCTCAAATCATGTGTTGGAGAGCGTCAACAATTAAAGCTTACATGGCTTTGTGGATGACTTTTATTGGGTTGATCTGTCTATATTTTTTGATTGATGACTTCAGTCATGTGGTGGTTAATTGTTTACATAAATAAATAAATAAACTTGATAATGTGATGATATGTTATGAAAATGAACTGACTGGAGGGGTCGTTGAAAAATGATAAAATAATCATATTGAAATGTCAATACATCACATGTTACTTGAGTTTTAAATAGTTAGGCTAAATTGAGTAGAGATTTTAGGTTTGAATATTTTGAACCGCGTTTCTCCTAATTATCGAGCCTTTGTTAATATGATATGATGATGATGATGATTTATTTGGAGTCTACAAGTTAAATCTATATTATTTTTTTTTTGTTTTGAAAGATACAAATGAAATCTATATTTCTTCAAAATAAAGAAAAGTTAAATCTATATGATTATTCGTATTAACATTTTCAATTCAAAAATGTATTATATACAGCTACATTTGCATATATGCAAAATAAATAAAAAATATAAGATATATGCAATATTGTCTCGGTAAGCATATTAGTATCAATAATGTATTATAATATCTAGGAGGTGGGGGGTTCAAACTCCAAACATCTTATTTATTAACATTAAAAAATAAAGAGTTATGCTAGCAACACTCTCTTTTGAACACTTTTTCTAATACTCACTTTCTTATTGGTTTAAAACATTGTGAGTCTTCACTTTGAAAATTGAACCCACATAAAGTAGTAGGATGTACATTGATTATATCCAATAAAAGAGTGAGTGTTAGAGAGAGTGTTGCTAGCATTCCTTAAAAATAAATTTTAATTCTTATACTACTTGACAAAAAAAAAGTTATATGCAAAATTATAAAGACTTGTTAATTCGAATCAACAATTAATTAAATACTTTTTTTAAAGGATTAACTAAATACTTAATAATCCATTGGCTATGATATATATCGGAAAGAAATGCAAATTCAGTTGAGATAGCTAGTATCAAATACGAGTTTATGAAATTATTGAGCTAGAAGACATCTCATTTTACAAACGAATTTTGTTGGAATTGAATTGGACTCAAAAGCTAATAATTATCACAGCATATATATCTTAGATTCGATGTTGAACGTCCAAATTCTAGTGGTAGGCCATCTACCATGTAATATACGGATTAAGCACAAAAATATTGATCGAGCACAAAAGGAATGCATATAAGAAGATAAAAAAAATAAATCAAACACTAGTTGATTTGATGAGAATAGTTCTCTTATTAATCTAAACAATTTGAGTCAACGATATATTCCAAAGCACTTTATTGTGCAGTTCAATCACGTGATAAAAATGAGATACTTAATTAGGATATAGACCAAAATGTCTGTAGACACGAACCAGTCTCAAGTCTCAACCCCCTAAATAAAAGAGTAAAATCCTAAATACTACTGCTATGTGGAGGTATAGTCTATGAAAATTTTAACAATTGGTCAGTTTACCCATGAATAGAAGAATAACAATCAAAAACAATCGATTTCGTCATTTTTTTTTTTATATAAATTTTGCAACCCAGTTTAAAAGTTTTATGCTTGTTTTTGTTTTGAAGAACGTAAAATAGAATTAAAATACTAAAGGCTAAGACTTCCTAGCATAAGGTATAAGGTGTGTCAAGAAGAAAGGGTTGAATCAAGAGTTTACATTGTCAACAAATGAAACCAAAATATAAATTAGGTTATAGCTCTCAAACACATAATTGGGTTAAGCCACGAGGAATGATATTCATAAGTGAAAGTAAAATATTTTGCTTTCAACCATCAAAATGGCTTAAACATAATTTTGTCCAGCAGTTGATATAGAGATTGCTCCTTGTGCTTGAAAATATGATCATTTCTTTCACTCCATATCACTTATATGCAAGAAAGCCATAAAAGATGTTCCTCATAAATGACCGAATTGAAGTAAATAGTCAGAAATGAGAGCGGAAATCACCGTAACGTGACCTAGCCAATGTGAAACCATTGTCCAAATAGATCCAAGGAAGCTACAATGCAAGAACAAATAATGAATATCCTCGTTAGACCTGCAACCACCCACACATAGTTATTGTTGATTCTGAAGTAAGCCCAACCACAAATAATTATCAGTAGTTGGAATGCGATTCTGAAGAAGGCATCAATCAAAAAGACTGGTTTTTAAAGAAACTCCCTTGTACCAGATGATGTATGAAGATTTTTGAGTTGTAACATTTTCCAAAGAAATCAAGTAGTGATAAGTTGAGTTGACTGTATTATGCTTGTTTTGATATAGCAAAAGACTATTATAACAACCTAGTGTTCTGACGGGCCATATGTCCGAAGTTTTTATTGTGCTAATGCGTATAAATTACGAACATTAAATTTTATGAAATTTTCATTAAAACTATTTTGATTTTAATTAAAGTTATATGTATAGATATTTTGAACTTTCATATTTTAAACTTTCATATTGTAATAAACTATCCTTAACCCCAAAAATCTTCTTCGCACACATATCATCAAGAATTTTTTTTCATGGAAGAATTAAATTGAATAACATTCCTTAATTTAAAGAATCATGCACTATTGTATTTAAAATGATTAAGATGTTTTTTTTTAAGTAATCTAATTAATGGTTAAAATCTCATCTCTTACCACAAATAAGTGTGGAACTGTCCTTGTGAGCTTAACTCAGTTGGTAGGAATAATGTATAATATATGCAAGGTCTGATGTTCAAACACTGACCACCACCCAAAAAAAAAAAGTGTGGAACTTCAATCTATACATATTACAATATCTTTATCAATTGAGTTAGATTCACAAATATTGATATGTATTTTTCTTCTTTTGTATTATAGTATTGATTAGAGAGGAAAAGGGTAAGCAACTTTAGGTATGAATATATTAATATAATAAGAAGAAATTAGCCATGGTCAAATGTTGTGGTTGTGATGTGCGTGTGAGTTGCTTTTACAAGCCTGGCACAAGATAGTGTGTCCTAAAAGTTCACATACATCATATTATGAGATAGAGAGATGTTCAAAGCCGACATAACTGACCAGACCACCGACCCCATCATCAACTAAACTATTACCCCACTACAAAGGGTAATAAACAAAAAAACAAAATAAAAATAAGTTAATATTATTTAAATTAGAAAGTCAAATTATTTTTCCATCATCCCTATATATACCCTAATAATCCTTCTTTCCATTCTCAAAAAGTCTCAACACATCTCTCTAATACATCTTTTGAAAATGGGAAATGCATCAATAACTCTATGCTTTAATCACAATACAAACTCATCATCATCAATAGTGAAGCTCATATTTTGGGAAGGAACATCAAGATCATTGAAAGGAAAACATATAGCTGGTGAAATAATGTTTGAATTCCCCGAAATGATGGTTTGCCATGCAGATTCATTCTTCATAGGACATCCAATTCCAGTTTTATCCATAGATGATGAACTTATGTTAGGTCAAACCTACTTTGTTCTACCTATTGACCGTTTTGCTATTGACACCCTCTCAGTTTCTTCAATCTCAGCCTTTGGATCTTGCCCTAATAAATCTCCTATCAAATTTGGAAAGTGTCCTTTTGAATACTTGAAAGGTTCCAATGGAAGGGTGGTTATTAAGGTCATGCCTGAGTTCATAACTGGTCTCATCTATGGTGACAAAGAGATGAATAATAATGGAACACCTTATAGCAACGATTTCCTATGTAGTACTCCTGAGTTGAAAAAACATTATGAAGCACTTGTGAAGTCTAAGGATCAGGTTTGGTCACCTAAGCTTGAAACTATTACGGAATACAAGGTTAGGTTTTCACCATGTAGGTTCATAGAATGGAAAGAAAAAGAGAAGCCAATGGAATTGTACTAGAATATAATCATTCATGTAATTTTAAATTTACTAATTGTTAATTATACATATTTGAAATCTATACTGTGATTATTTCTTGTCTCATATTCAAGATGATTAGCCACTCGATTTCTCCATAACTTTGTTATATTTTCTTTTGTTGTTGAATTGATCTTCTTTGTACTCAACTGTTGATTTATTATGATGAAAATTAATCATAGTAAATCACTACTAGGAAATTTATAAACTAGCGTAAGAAATTTAGAGAGATATATATGTCTCTTATTTTAACAAAACATTTGACAAAATTAGTAACGCTCTTCAAGAAGAAGAAAAATAGTTCCTCAAAAAAAAAAAAAAATAGTAACGTTTTTTTTTTTTTTGAATCTAATTTTGGTACTTGAATACTTTTTTTTTCCTTTTCCATTTCATCCACTAGATTAACCATATTCAATACTTGCCGGATGCTAAAGATGAACATTTTTCTCAACTAAAATTCAAATCTTAACTCGTCATGTTGTGGATGTCTAGTTAATCCCTTCCGCTAAATTTCAACCCCATCAGTTGATTTTATTTTTTCTACTTGCGAATATTCATATTTTAATATACAAAAGAAAGGTTACCAATCAAGGGTCATGTTTTTTGTAAAAAAAAATAATAATCATGAGTTATATTAGACATTATATATGTGAGTACACCTTTCAATTAGAATTTAAACTTTGCTTTGCTATGTTGTGGAACTCTAGCTCATTCCGCTTAATTCTAACCATATTGGACCCATTCCTTGATTCTATTTTTTCTACTAGTGAAAATTGATTACTCCTGATATACAGCAGGAAGCTTACCATTCATGCATCAGGTTAATTTATATTTTTTTTCCATAAGTTTCTTCTATTTTATTTTAGCCTATCAGAAACTAAATGTGGTGCTTCTTTCAATTATGATTTAAACCTTATTGGCCATGTTTAGGGGTCGGAATAGGGCAAGTTGCTCGTCAGGGGTTTATGACCTGGCCTACTTAATTTCTGCCTCGGCCTAACTCGTTTATTAAATAGGTTAGGCTCAAGTTTTTTAAAATGCTCATTAATTTAAATAGGTTAGGCTAACGCTTATAGAAAAGCCTACTAGGCCTATCAGGCTGGCCCATATATGTGTAATTATATATATATATATATATATATAGGCTTAAATATTGCACTTGTCCCTGCAAATATGGTCCGTTTAAGTTTTGGTCCCTGTAAAAAAAAATTGTTTTTGGTCCCTGCAAAAAATTTTGTTTTTTAAAATAGTCCCTTCAGGGACTATTTTCAGAAACAAAAAATTTTGCAGAAACCAAAAACAAAATTATTTTTTTACAGGGACCAAAACTTAAACGGGCCATATTTGCAGGGACGAGTGCAATATTTAAGCCATATATATATATATAAAATACAGCGTATTAGCCTCGATAAAATACATTTTATAGTACATGCATATTAGCCTCTACAAAATAGATGTGTTAGCTCTACAAAATTTTATTGGATATACGTGCAATATATATGTTAGTAAAGTAGGGGGAAACGAATGTATATGCTTTACAAAATTTTATTGACTTATTTACCTTTTAAAAAATATATGTTTATTAGTCTTTTTTATAAGTATGTCAAATGTTATATTTAAAATTGTTAGTATAAATTAGACTTTTAAACAGGCTAATAGGTCAGACCCGACTTTTAAAAAGGCCAGACCAGACTTAAAATAAAGTCTTTGACATACTAATAGGTTAGGCTTAGGCTTTAGTTTTTTCAACTAAACTCGGCCTATTTAAGTAAAGCCCGGCTCATTCCCACTCCTAGCCATGTTGCAGGAGTCTGGCTAGATTCAACCCCTATGGTGGGTCGTGTTAATTTAATACATTCATAGAGAATACCCAGCAAGTACGCACCTAAATTATTCTACGGTCTTAATTATCACACACTCAAACTACACATGTTGAATTACATACACCATTCAATTTCTTGTTTGATTATACTTTACTTTTAATATGCATCATGAAACTATGTAGAATCAAAACTATTCAGGAACAAAATAATCAAAACTATATGTAGGAACAAATTTGAGGTTTGGGGAATTTTGCTTTCTAAATAACTTTAACAACAAAATTATGTAGCAACGTAGGATTATAATCGGTTACAATCATCTATATACATACTCTCTCCAATCAAATTTCTAATAAAAAAATATTTTTTTAGATTTATTAAACAACTAATGTATTTGGTTTGATGATAACACTCGGAGGGTTATTGGTGATGATAGAGATACTTTGTTCTGGTATGATACGTGGGTGGGGGAAATGCTTTTGAGAGTCAGGTACCCCCGCCTTTTCGATTTGACGGTCGTTAAGGAGTGTACGGTGGAAGAGATGTGGAGGTTAGGGTGGGGGGG
>Ga0315914_1011941_pt1 | contig 10192 bp, 3 predicted proteins | sample MpolenodulesMG_FD_203920 | JGI IMG/M metagenome (GOLD analysis project Ga0315914, IMG submission 203920) | Medicago polymorpha root nodule microbial communities from Los Angeles, California, United States - elongated nodules | ecosystem: Host-associated > Plants > Roots > Nodule | place: USA... | reverse complement strand
CCCCCCGTCTTGTGTTTTTTTTCACCTTCACAAGTGGACCACTATCTTCCTCCTGTGATGGTTCACAGATTAAGAGTTGATCATGAAACGATGTATGTCCAAACTGTGAATAGAAAAATTGTTCTTTGTTAAGAACAGTGATAATTAGTAAAGTAAAATTATGTTAGTAGTTTAAAAGATTAGTTGCTTGGTTAATTAGTTGGATAGTTGGTCAAGTCCATATTTGTTTTTTTGGTCAAGTAGTCTAGTGGCTAGAGAAATTCATCTTAAAGATGAATAAGTGAGGTGTCCGGGGTTTGAACTTCGACCCCTACACATATTGTGCATTATCTCTTACCAAATGAGCTAAGCTCATGGGGACGGTCAAGTCCACATTATATGCCCCACAAATAGAGCAATTGAGAATTTTCTCTAATTTTCAAATGATGGAAAATTAACATAAATATGGTAACATACCAATATGCAGCGGAAATAAAATTTCTCAAATTTGCAAGAATCTATGAGAAGCAACAACAAATAAATGGTAGCAGTGAAGACAAATAAAAATACAAGTGAACATCGGTATTTTAACGTGGAAAACACCCGAATGTAAGGGTAGAAATCAGGAGTCGTCCAGACCAAGAACGTCTCAAAAGTGATGCACGAATAGTGCCAACAACTAGCGAAAACAACAAGGTAACAAAGCTTACAAATGAGAACAAAAAAGATGAAAATACCCAACAATATTGCTTCAGTGCGAGACGAATTTCTCTTAGCTCAGACCTTGTTTCGACAATTCGAACGGGGAAAAGGTAGACCCAGGCGTTACGATCTGCTCTTCAAAAATCAGCCCAATCCAACGGTTAACAAGTTTGAAATCGTTGTTTTACTGAGACAGACTTGAGAAAAACGGGAATTACTTTCTCTCTTCTTTTCTCTCTTTTTGGTGGCTATTCTTTTCTCACAAAAACACTCTCTCCTAAACCCTAATATTATGATATATCTCCACTTATACAAGTGACACATAATGGGATAACATATTTGGGCTTTTCTCCACATAGCATGGGAGCCCAATACCCAACATCAAACTCTCAAGCTTTCAAAGTCAATTGTCTTCATGATTCTAATAATTACGATATGGTGTCATTGTATTGGTTTCGATTTTTAGAATACCTTCTTTTTTGAAGAAACTAAATCAACTTACCTAAATTGGCATTGGAAAAAAAATCAAATCTGAGATCTTGAAGAGGAGTATACTCTTAGGTCCCAAATCAACACCAAAAAAAAACATCCGTCATGTAAAATAAAAAAAAATTCACACACTGATTATTTGTCCACCATTTTTCATGATTTACTTTACTCCATTGTTTGTCATCTATCGAAGAGTGATGATATTTGTACAACAAATTTTTAGACAAAAAGGATACATACATAGTTACATACACACATATATATATATATATAGAGAGAGAGTATGAGAGATGAACTTATCTCAAAATAACCATACAAATATCATTTCACCCACTTGCAATAGTAAAGCTAGAAATCAAAATTAAATGGGACCATGAATCAATTAATAACAAGGGGTCATGAACAATACTCCAACGTTAACATTTTTGTAGTATTGAAAATATTATCTTTTTGGTTACAATAAGAAAAACAGCTGTACAATAATAATACACCATATAATCCAATCTTTGTTGTATCATTGACAAGATAAGCTTTATTGTATGCCTTCATATATAATCAATAATTTTTTCAATTATTCTATATAAATTTTCTATATTTTTCTGAATTGAGTTCTATCAATCAAATAATTGTATTCTTTGAAAAAAAAATCAATCAATAATTGTAATAGAAATAGGTTTAATTCTTAGTTTCTTACATATTAAAATCGTCATTAGCCGGTAAAAAAAACACTTATTAGAAGCAACCTTATATATATAATGTACTATTAGCAATTATTGATGCCAGAAGGAACACCCTCTGGAATGAAGTAGTTGAAGTTGAAGGTGGCTGGAGGGTAGTCACTGTGGAATACGGTGGCAGTCTCTGGCATCCAACCATCTGTGCCAACCCTAACAAAGAACATATTGCAGATTTTGCCCATACAACCTGTATCAGAAATTGTAATAGTATTCGTAATGCACGGCTTGAAAAATAAATCCGCTGCATTAGGAGCCAGACTACTAAGAATCTGAATCTGCACCTGCAATTATATTCATGGATATCAAACCAATATTCTTGTCCAAAAAAATAAATAAATCAAACATACTTATGTAAGAAAATAAATTTAAATAGGTACATCTGAGTTTTTTTTGATTTTGTTTTTTTGTGGACGAGCCCTTGAAAGTTGAAATGATCCTTTTTTTTTTGTTGATAAAATTGAAAATAAAAATCAATACTTGATTTGACCTTTTAATTTTATTATTTCTCTACTAGCGGAAATACGGTCGGGTTGTTTGTCCATCTATCCACATTGTAATTTGTATTATGAGTTTTTCTATCATGTGCAAATTTGCACATGTTAAGAAGTTTAAAATAGACATTTTGTATTGAAACTTGTACATTTAATATTAAATATTGTTAAGAGTCTCACATCGGATAGAAGATAGTCTAACAAGACTTTATATGTGGGGGCAATTCTCACCTCACAAGTCAGTTTTGTGGGGGTTGTGTTAGACTCAACCACAATTTCTAAGATGGTATCAGAGCCTCTTCAAGATCCATTGGACCACCAACTATCAAGTTTCCGCTATCAGACCATCTACCATTTATGTCTACGAGCCAAGCTCAATAGTCCTGGTCGTGAGGGGGTGTTAAGAGTCTCACATCTTATAGGAGATGGTCTAACAATGACTTTATAAGTGGGGGCAATCCTCACCTCACAAAGCCAGTTTTGTGGGGTTGTGTTAGGTTCGACCACGATTTCTAAGAAATATAAAACTTTTGAATAAATAATTGTTGTTTTTCAAGAAAAAGTTACTGCTATGAGTTGTTTTAACATTTGTATCATATCAATTTTAATTTAACTTGTTTATTTAATTTTATAATATCTATATTGCTCAAGAAAAATTGGTTTAAAAAATTGTTAACTAAAATTTGTTGTTGGTTTTTTCATTCCTTAAATTATGATATAGATTTAAATTTAAATTTGAAAACTAATTAAATTGTTAAGGGTTTAAAGACATATTAACACCACACACAAAAGAAGACATATTAATAGCAACATAACCATAATTAAAGGATTTAGTAAAAAAAAATTGACAAGAGGATTTAGTAAATTTGTTTGAGGTAATTTTGGTATATTAAAACTGGCGATATTAATAAAATCATGTATCCTCTTTTTATTATTCCTTAAAAGTTTTCAATCACTATTTTTTGTTCATACTTTTAAATCAACTCATGTGTAGCATTCAAGATTTTTTTTGTTTTTTTTGCGCTTAAAAATTCATATATAATTCATATTTTGTTAAAAATTTCTATTGTTTCTGGGGAGAGATCCTTATAATTGCATAAACATTCCTAGAAATTTTCTTTCAAAAATATAAAGTATACACATGAGTTGATTTAAAAATAAGGATCGAAAGTGATGATGGAAAATTTTAGAGGGACTAAAAATCGAATTTTTTTTATAGGGATCAAAAGGAAAATTTAATATATTTACATAAACCAAAAACATATTTAACCCATAAAAAAGTTAGCATCAATATCGTAAATTATAAACTTGAGTTAATTATTTGTTCAACAAAAATAAGAGTGGTCTAAACTCATCTAATTGTATTTCTCTTATGTGTAGAGTGTAGTTACATGGTTAACAATCATGCGAACTAGTGCTAGAACATTAGTTAAGAAAAAAAAAAGTAAATTTTGGATAAAAAAAAAAAAACAAATTTGCACTTTTAAGGTAGTGCTAGAACATTAGTTAAGAAAAAAAAAGTAAATTTTGGATAAAAAAAACAAATTTGCACTTTTAAGGTAGTGCTAGAACATTAGTTAAGAAAAAAAAGGTAAATTTTGGATAAAAAAAAAACAAATTTGCACTTTTAAGGGTTTGATTACACAAGTTAAGATATTTTTACGATATCTATTTCCGTAATTAGTGTCTCAACTTGTTAACATTTTTCTATGGTTAATTATATTATTAGAGATAGTCGAGAAAAAGAACCTGACTGCCATCAGCGTCTCCAAACCAAATATCGACTGCATCATTTGAATTTGTTGGAGATCTGCAACTTGTCTTTATGTTGATCTTGTAAGTGCAACCAAATTCGACTAGTTCAGTCTCATTAATCTGAAACAAGTATACACAATGCATATAATCTTTTATTTAAGATACAATATGGAATAATTAGATACACACATTCATGTGTACACTAGTGACTATTTTTTTTCGAGAAAAGGGATTCATGAAAATTGCTTTTTTGCTGTTGTTGAAAACAAATAAGGAAAACTACCGAATATGTTATTCTGAATGATTTTTAATAATTTTGAATTTTAAGTGTTGAGTATGACTCATAAGCACATAAGAAAGGCAAAGGATGAGGGAGCCAAACGAGTGGAGAGACACTTGTTTGTAATTTGAACCGTAATATTATTGTATATATGGTTTGTAACATTGTATATTTTAATCATTCAAGTAATAATACGAAATTACAGTTGTTTTGTAATTACAGACGTATGCATATTTGGTTGAACTAACTGCATAAACAAATGATAGTGTTCATTGTATTATGATTTATCGATCATTTTTAATTATTTGTGTTGATATTGTAACAAAAGGTATGGTTAACCATATAATATTTCAAAGTAAAAATAAAGATGAGAATATAAAATTTATTTACTTGTAGTTGGGTATGGCTAAGCATATAATATTGGTTCGTTTGAGGTTGAGGGCGCGTGACCAATGAGGGCGTTGCATGTGAGAATGCAGCAATGATGGAGAATGTGAGAATTAAGGTAAAAGATTTCATGGTTTAGTTGGTTATTAGTTACTTGTAACCCTTTGTGTGCTTCAAGAGGAGAGAAACGAGGAGCACCTGAACTGTTTAGATACTTCAAGTTTCTATAAAGGCCAGGAGGCTATATATTTAACAACACGTCAAATGCCAACTATACACTTTTTAATAGTAATAGATGCTTGTAACATTTCATTAAAAGTAACATTGTTAATACAATGAGGTATATAAAATAAATAGTGGATCCAGTTGATAATGCGGCTATCCCTGCTAAAGTATGAGTGATCTCATCTGTTTATCTCATATTAAATTTAATCATAGAGTTTGTAAACTGAGTGGGTAAAAAAATTCCTGCAAGTTGTTATGACTCGACCAAACTCCGTAACATCAACCAGTTTCATATGAAAAGCATCTGTAGTTGTTTTTGAATCAAGCACGAAGTCGAAATTATCAAATTGCATATCATTGATCCATTGAAACACATGAAGCAAACCTAGCGCTTCACCCACATCCACAACAGTGCACAACGGAGTAACACACAATGTTTTTGCCAAAACAACGCACCTTATTTATCCTGCAGACAGATACATGTAACATATCCTTGTTATGTTAATCTGACTCGAAAAAGTGACATCAACATTTGAGCTGACCACCTTGCGACCTCTGCCAACATATCTAGTCCAAGGCAGCTTGTGGCTCATTGAGAAGATGGCTTACTGGTCCATACGTAAAAGCCAACTCCATCGAAATTGTTGTGGTCATAGCTTGCTGAGAAGAACTATCATGAGATTGATGACGATGAGCAACTATCTTAGGGACATTCGTTGGCCCCATTCCTCTATCAAACGATGAGCTTGCTATACTAGTTGTGATCATTGATATCTTGCCACAATTTAAGGTTCATGTGCTTCCATATACTGCAAAAAAAAATGACAGTCATCTGTTGGGAAAGGTTCGACGTAAGTTGTTGTAGTAATAAGAAGATGGCTTTGGATTCAGAATTAGTAGTGAGCCATGGCTTTGTCTTCATGGCTTTGAAGGTGAACTCTAGTTGGTAGATGTAACAACCCTTTTTTCGCTAGAATTATTTTAATTATTTATTATGTGTGTTTATATGCGCTTGTGTGTGATTAATTATTTATGTGTGCATTTTATTCGGAATTAGTGGATTTTGATTTAAGAAGGGTATTTTAGTCATTTTAAACTTATGGGTATTTTGGTCATTTGGTCAACAAGGGTAATTTAGTCATTTTACTAGAAGGTTATTTTGGTGTGTTGATGAAAATAGTTATTTTTACTAAGTTACTAGTGAATTGAGGAAATTATTTAGAGACAATAATTATTCGTTATTTTGACAGTTTGAGTGAGTAGTAACTTTGGAGAATTAGTCGCTGAGAATGTTAAGCTCATTAAGACAATTAGAAACTAAGCTCATTTGAGAGGTGGCTATATAAACACAACACTTGTGAGAAAATTAGGTCTTTACATTTATTCACTCACTTCACAAAATGTTTTGGAGAGGTAGAGAGAGAAAATAGATCTAAAGAGGAGAAGGATAGAGAAAGAGTCAGAGAGAAGGAAAACATGAAGAAAGGAAGAGGCTAAAGACTTTGAAGAGCTAAAGTGAATTCATAGTTAAGATTTTCCAAGCTAGAGGTAAGGGGGATGGTTTCCTTTCACGTTTAAGCTATAATCTACTATATTCAATTATGAGATTTAAGTGCTTTTATGTTAATTGTGATTTTGATGAGGAAATTCGTACTCTTAATTCATGTGAATTTAAGGGTATGATAAACTTCATGAAATTGATGTGTTATGTGCTTAAAACTCATGGTTGTTGTTGTTGAAAAGTTGTTTTTATGATTTTTGCTTAAATGAATAGAAATGAAGTTGTTGTTGTTGATTGTTGATGAAATTATGAGATGAAGCCTTGAATGATGTTATGTTGTGTTGTTCATGATAATTCATGCATTGGGTGTTGTTAAATGTGTGTTGTGATTAAGTTGTTGTTATTTAATTAGTTTTAAATGAAAATGGGTCATAAATGGTGAATTATGATTCTTGATGATTTGAGGTGAATTATTAATGTTGTTGTGTTGAGTTAGGTTAGATGAACTTATGTTTTTTGTTATAAGATTTGGTTGTAGAGTGTTTTGGGAAGAAACTTGAGTTTTTGGATGAAAAGCTAGTTTAAGTGATTTTGGAAAATAAGGGGTTATAAGTGATTTTGAGTAAGCTGTTTTGGGATGGGAGAAACATGAATTTTCTGTAGAATATGATAGAGCTAAGTGTAAGGAACGCATAGGCGAAAACGGAATCGAAATCGGATTAATGGTTTGAATTTTACGCGCGAAATGGCAAAACGAGAAAAATCAGAAAATCTGTGTTGTCAGACGAGCACGACCGTGCGCCCTACAAGCACGGACCGTGCGTGTGGCTCGACATTGAGCTGCACGACCGTGCGCCCTGCAGGCACGAATGTGCGTGCTGTGCAAGTTCCCGGAACCTTATTCGTATGGATGGGTAGACGACATGCATGACTAAGCTTTTGGGTCCCTCAAAGTCTGGATGACTCAGAGTCTGATGATCCAGAGTCAGGTCTTCACTTGCTTTTGAGTGGCTTCTTCTCATCTCATCAAAAAGATGACTTCTGGTTGACATTTCTTCAAATCTTCTGTCAAGTCATCTAGCTTCTCTAGTGCTTCTGATGCTCTTATACTGTTCAATCCTTGTTAAATTTTAATCTATGATCATGCACACTTGAACATATATTAGCATATCTAATTGTTTTTCAATACTTTGTTATCATCAAAACTTTAGAGGCGTTGTACAAAACCAATTTTGTTCCAACATATTGGATTGAGGTTCAATTTTTCACCCTATAAAAGATCATAATTAGTACGAAAATACTCAAACCTGGTTTGATTCAGGGACATGGAAGTCAAAAATTGTCTCCGCCCAATGTCATGCCTCTATTGTTTTTGTCAAGTAATCTAATGGATGACGTTTATGCATTTTAAGGGGGATGTATTGGATTAGGATTTTAAAGGACAATTTTTGCTTAAAAAAGTCTCAAAGATTTTAAAAGATTTTGTAGGATTCTAAGACTTTTATGGTTTTAAAAGACTATCAGGATTTTCAATTTGGATTTCAATGGATTTACATCATAAGATTTTAAAGGATTTATAAGATTTCAAAAGATTTTATGAATTTTAAGGACTCATTGAAAAGAAATGATTACAACAGACTCTCTATCATAATATTTTCAATACATACTCTTATTTTTTATTTTATTTTTATGAGAGATAGAGAAAGGGAGGAAGAGAGGAGAGAGAGACGAAGAGAGAAGGGAGAAAAGAGAGGAGAGAGAGAGAGAGAGAGAGAGAGAGAGAGAGAGGAGGGAGAAAAGAGATGAGAGAGAGAAGGGAGAAGAGAGAAGGAAGAAGAAAGAGATACTAATGAAAAACAATCTCAAGAAATCTTATGTCTTCATGAAAGACTTTTATGAAACAATCCTTTGAAATTCAAATGATTTTGAATACCATGAGACTTTTTTTAAGTGATGAAAAGTCTTGATTGAATACCTCAAGACTTTTTTAAAATGACAAAGAATCTTGATTGAATACCACAAGACTTTTTTTAAATTGCAAAGAGTATTGATTGAATACCACAAGACTTTTTCATAATTAAAAAGTCTTTTAAAATTCCTTAAAATCATAATCCAATACACCCCTTAAATGTGAAGAAGTGGAGAATTTGGTGTTCGAACCCCAACCTCTGCATAATATTTTTCTTGTAGCTACCAACTGAGTTGTCCTTACATGACTATCTATCTATATTAATTTATTTATAATTGAATTAAAATTATAATAACTAAGTTAAATATGCATGAATTACAGATAAAATATATGTCTAAACACAGGATATGAAAATTGAAAAATAATTAATTTAAAAAACCTTGTTGGCTTCATGGAAGAACAAATTGGTGTGGCAGGAATGCAATTTACTAATTATATTCTTTTGCTTTACTGAAAGATCACCGACTATTTGTGTATTCGGCCCATTAATTTTTATTTTAGTTTTTGGATTTCTCAAAGATTTTTTTTCTTTCTAAAATTAATTATTTTTGAGGCGTGTCAATTTGGTAAAAATAGTCGATAATTGATAAGTTTGGTTACAACGAGTGAACTTATAGAAGATAGTTGATAAGTTAGCTAATAACTTGATAGCTTATAATTTATAAGTTAACTGATTGAGCTTATAGAAATTGCTAATGTTTGCGTTAAATTTGCTTATAAATATGAAATATGAAATGACATAAAAAATATATGTTTAATCAATATTTAATTTTTTTTTTTTAACTTCTAGGGTGAGTGAACAATTAAGTCCCTCATCATCTCTAAGAAAAAAATTAAGTCCCTTATCAGTGAACCATATAAAGTATATTGTTGGATCAAATCAACGCTTTCCTTAAAGAAAAAATTAAAAAAAAGCATCAACGCTTCAACGTTTTTAGTTTCCTTTAAATTTGTGGAAACTAAAAACGAGATCATCTATCCATGTTCACATCTATACACACAATACCTCCTCATGTATGTAACCTCTCTCCAATGCCGCTTCAATGGTGATATCTCACTAGTTCCATATTTTACACTATGGTTCAATTATTCAAACTTAATGTTAAATCGATTATACTAAGGCATTAATGGGTACAAAAGGGAAGAACACATATCCCATAGGGAGATGAATTTTTTATACTTAGAAATTGAAAGAATTCATGTCAAATCTCAATGTTACTGTTCAACCTTCAACTAAAACACAAGCAAATTTCCAATTTGCTACTAAAATTAAAATAGATAACTAATCTGAGGAACGAAGGAAAAAAAGCAACAATTAGAAAGTGAATGAGTGAAACTATGAATGGTGGTAGTGGTATTGTGTAGTAGAAATTTGGACTTGGTGGTACGATGAGTGCATATCACCTTGGTGGTACGATGAGTGGCAAACGTGTAGAATATTATGTAAGCTTAATTACAGTTTTAGCCCCCTAACTTTCTTAAAGTTGCGATTTTGGCTCCTTAAGAAAAAAAAAACTACAAAACAGCCCCCTAAGTTTTGTACCTGTGGCAGTTTTGGCCCCCAAGGCTGATATTGACTCGGTCTACGCTGACGTGGCACCCTAAGTGAGGTGCCACGTGTTTTTTTTTTTTTTTTGCCTTGGGGGGCCAAAACTTCTACAGTTGCAAAACATAGGG
>Ga0315914_1011938_pt1 | contig 10194 bp, 7 predicted proteins | sample MpolenodulesMG_FD_203920 | JGI IMG/M metagenome (GOLD analysis project Ga0315914, IMG submission 203920) | Medicago polymorpha root nodule microbial communities from Los Angeles, California, United States - elongated nodules | ecosystem: Host-associated > Plants > Roots > Nodule | place: USA... | reverse complement strand
TTCATGTTCTTGATGATTTTGGGTTTGCTTATGAACACCTTTTTGTACCACCATCAGAATAGTAATCAATAACTGAAGAGTGCTTCTGAAGAGTGCTTCTGAAGTAGTGCTTCTGACGTGTGCTTTTGAAGTGAAGCTTCTGAAGTAGTGCTTCTGAAGTGAAGCTTCTGAAGTGTGCTTCTGAAGACAGATTCTGAAAACAGATTCTGATGTGCAGATTCTGATGTCATCAGAACGTTCTGATCAACTCACTGATCAACATTCTGAACTAACTTTCTGATCTTCAGAGTTAGTTCATGAATTCAATGTCCTTTGATTTCTTATATCTTGGTATGATTTTAAACCTGTTCCTGTCTTAGTAAAACACTTAAGAGCACAAGTTAAATACCAAAGAATTAATCAAAGTCCATTAATTTCTTAATTATCAAAGTTTGTTATCTTTAAAATTAATTAGGGATTTTGCCTCAACACTATTGCCGTTAACATATCCACAATTTTCTCAATAAATGGCTTCATTAATGTTGGTATATAATCAATAGGGCTCGAGACATCATTAGGAGTTGGAACTGAAATAGGATTTGAAACCCGAGTAGGCGTTGGAACCGGGGAACATGATGAATTGTCAATACGAGCATATTTTCTTATCAGAAATGATGAATTTGTTGGTGACGATTGCCTATCCGAAAATTGAGAATCTACACGCTCCCATGAAGATGGATTCGACTAGTCGATGCCTCATTTGGTTTATATTTTAATCTTTTCTTCCTCCTTTGGTTGGTACTTTTCTTGGAGGTGGAGACAACATTGTGGCTTTTTGAAATGCTAACTAATGCAAAACCTCTTTGATTTGTAGTTATATATATATTTGTAGGGATGGCAAAAAGGGACAATCCGCCCCGCCAATAACCCATCTAGAAAAAGGCGAAGCGGGGCGGGCAAACTAAAGAAATAGGGTTGAAAATCTCACTTAGCCCTGTTTTATGGAGGACCGGTGGGTTGACTCGTCAATGTTTTTTTTTTTTAAATTATTGATTAAAATCTTCACATAAACAATGTAAAAATATATAAATTTAAAGTCAATTTAAATAAATCTAAATATATAACTAATGACTCCACTAAAAATATAAAAATAATTATTCAAACATATAAATTACATCTTCTAAAATTCTGTAATAAATCAATAAGACATTGAAAATAAATTAACTAATTGTTAAAAATATAAGGTAAAATCATAAAACAAAAGTGATAAAATTAATCATATAGAGGTGGAAATTGGAAAATTGATTGTTACTTATAAATAAAAAGAAGTAAAAAAATAGAGTTTTTTCTTAACATATCAATCCAACGGGCCAGCCTGCCCCGCCCCACTTTTTATCGGGTTAGGCAAAGCGGAACTTGTGGCAGGTTTGAAATCTCAACCACCTCGCTAAAAATGGCGGTTCAAACGGGCCAACCCGACGAGTCCAACCCATTTTGCCATCCTATATATTTGTAGATTTAAAAAAAGGATAGCAATAGTATTATTTATTGAAAAATGTTGTGTGAGACGAAATGAAATACGACGACTGACGTTGCCATTTGCTTTTGTTGTAGTATGACTCAAAATTGGTGTTTTTGAAACTACCAAAATCGGTGCAGATTTGGAAAAATCGGGGCCCAATTTTGGGTGTTGTTTTGAGACTTCTGTCTTGTAAAAAATCGGTGCCCGAAGTGAGAAAATCAACGCCCGAATTTTGCTGATGCAGAAAAAACAGAAAAGTATTTTCAGCATGAGATTTGTTCCAATTTTATATAAACCTTATATAGAGATTTATCTTGGCAACAAACACTAGGGTTGAGATTGTTTTGATTCACCTTGGACAAACACTATTAGGATAGAGTCTCTTGGTCACGGAAAGAGATTTAAGACTTTGGGTAGAATTAGGTTCGAAGACTGATTTTTGTAACCCTTTGATATCTCTTTTGTAAAGTTATTCATCATTATAGTGGAATGGAGAGCTGCTCTCTCCCCTAGACTAAGTCAGTATTGGATCGAATTGGGTAAACAAATTTTGTGTGTTCTCTTTTTTATCTCGTTATTTTCTACTTTGATTTGTTTTTATTACTGCCACCCACATTGTTTTATTTGCTTGATTAATTTGCTCCACACATTAATATTTTATTGGTGTGATTTTTTAGTGAATTCACAACAGCTTTTGACCACTTTTTATGCCACCACATGCCTGAATTCTACAAGTTCTAGAAGCTTTAACCCGCCACTTATAACACATCAGCGTTCGTTGTTTTGACGAATAAAAGTCCTCGTATCAAGTAGCATCGGTGTTATTTATTTGCCATTCAAAATAATTTTATCCTCTCTATGACGTGTGAATCTTGAAATTCAATACCAAATTTATCACCTATTGGAACTTTATTTATTTATTCCATTTACCGTTGAAACTTTATTGAAAAACATGCATGAATTACTTAGGCAGTAATCCTCGTGCAGTACTTGTGTTATTTTATTTAGGTAGTAATCTTAAATTACATGGAATATTGTAAACAATCAAAATACAACTAGTCTGTAAAAATAAAATAAAAAACTACTAGAGTTTAATGAATTTATTTTTGGTAGTGGCTAGAGTTTAATAAATATCACAATTGAAAGACACTAGTCTATGACATGATTTTTGTTCGATAAATAGTCCATGACATGATGTTTACCTGAAAAATAAATCAATAAAGATTGTTAAATTTACACCGATTTATAAATTTTATGTTGTAAATAAAATCGAATAAACAGTATAATCAAGATTATAAGAACAATTTATTTATGTAAGCAATCATGTTAATCACCAAAGTTGGCGATAATCATCATGTGTTACAAGAAAAGTAAAAGGTTGAGAAAAGATATATCTTGACTTGCACTAATTTCATTTTATTTTTTATGACATCAGACAACTTAAATAGGTAATTAGTAAAGGTGTTCGCAAAATAATTTTCAATAAAAGATAAATATTTACTTAGATAAATCTTAATTGTGTATTATAAAGTGGCAAACAAATGTTATACTAAAACTTCTATTGCTTACTACATTGAAAGTTTAAAGTTAAAGAATGCACTTCAGGTCCATCTTGACATAAACCAGTGTTTGACATCATAAAGAAAATTGAAGTAAGCATGCCTCCATGACCTCTTGAATAAAAGAGAACCAAAAACTATCCAAAAGCCAATTGCAAATCCAACTCCCATACCCATATAGAAACATTCCATTAGCTCAGATTCTTCCTCATCATTTGTATCCTCACCAAGGGCTTCATTCTGTTTGCATTTCTCAATGAGTGGAGTTCCACAAAGTTCAGGATTGCCCATATAACAAAGTGGTGTAAAGCTTTGGAGTTGGGTTCCTAATGGGATTTGTCCCTTCAAATTGTTGAATGAGAGATTCAATGCCTCGAGAAATGACAAAGCAGACATGGTTTGAGGAATTTCTCCCGAGAGTGTGTTGTTTGAGAAATCCAAGGACTCTAACTGTTTCATGTTGCCAATTTCTTCTGGTATGGTTCCCATTAATTGATTTTGTGACAAGTTTAAGGATTTTAATGCAGTGAGCCTGAATAGTTCTAAAGGTATTCTACCCGACAGATGGTTGTTCGAAAGGTCAATAACATGCATATACTTGTTATAGTATAAGTCGTTGCCTTTTGATAATAATGGAATAGTGGTTATAAAAGTGATACCAAAAACATTATATGAAATATAAAATTGATCTAGTGTAACATTATTGAAAGTCATGGAGGTGATATTTGGTAGGCACTGAGGTATAGTTCCGGTTAATCTATTATTTGAGAGATCCAAAACAAAGAGAGAGGATAGTTGGCATATTTGTAAAGGAATATTACTACTAAATTCATTTGATCTCAATTGAAGAACTTTTATGTCCTTTCCAATCCAATTTGGTATATCTCCAGAAAATTTGTTTTTAATAAGATTAACAATCACAAGTTTTTTGCAATTTTTCAATGACATTGGTATCTCCCCATGCAACTTTGTATCATAAATACGCAACGACATAAGGTTGGATAAGGAACCCATTGAATGTGGAATCCTGCCTGTTAGATTATTACCCCCTAGATCAACATGAATAAGGGATTTCCAGTTTATCCAACATTCAGTGAGTTCTCCGGATAAAAGGTTGTCAGAGACATCCAAGAACATCAAATTGTTGTTCTCTATCATATTATAGCATAGCAGATGAGAAAGAAAACCAGTCAAATTGTTAGAACTTATTTTGAAAACACTCACATTTGAAGTTAATTGAGGAAGGCCACCACTCAAACCATTATCAACCAACCATACAACTTCAGAATTTAACAACACAGTTGACATGTCCCAAGGCATGTTATTGTGGTATAAAGAAAGAAAGAAACAATTAGATGCCAAACTCCAAAACTTTTCTTGTGATGCATTTCTAAACGAGGAGTAGTTAATAACAATATTGAGAGAATTTTGTGTGTACAACCATGGAACAAGTTTAATATCTGCATACTCCAAGACGAGGTATTGAAGTTTAAAAGGAGGTATCCAATAAGGATCAAAATCAAAGATGAAGAACGGTGAACCCAAAAACAAACGTTTTAAATTGAAGAGATTGGCAAAATTTCTATGGGTCACAACTCCAGAGAGTGAATTTTCTCCAAAACCCAATACCTCCAAATTCGAGAGGTTCCCCAAACTTTGAGGAAGGCTACCGGTCAAGTTATTTAAAGCAACATTAAAGACAGTTAAAGATGATAAATTCCCCAAAGTTATCGGAATAGATCCGATTAATAAATTCCCATAGAGACTTAGATATTGTAGATTTGCAAATTGTCCTATCCAGTCAGGAATTATTCCACTCATCTTGTTTTCTCTCAATATCAGTGAATGCAAGTTTGGAAGATTTAAAAACAAATAAGGTATTTGACCATGAAATTGATTTCCTTCAAGATTCAAATAAGAAAGACCACTTAGATTGAACAACCAAATAGGCAGTTCAGAGAAGAAATCGTTGTAAGAAAGATCAAGATATTGAAGTGAAGTGAAGTTGGCATATAGAAGAGATGGACTAGCACTTTCAAGTAGGCAACTACTCAAATGCAACTCAGAAAGCAAGGGAAACATATTCAATATCTGAAGCCAATCGGTTTGCTTGTGGAGATCAATAAAATTGAGATTGAGAAATTGTAAGGATGATGAGTGACGAAGAAGCCATCTTAAATCATCAATCACAAGATTCTCATTTTGAGACAAGTCAAGATGAACAACATTGGAAAAGTTTCCACTCCCATAAGAAGTGTAAACTATTGACTAGTTTTGACAATCCAACGGCAAGTGTATGGATTTGAAATCGTTGTTGCTTAAATTCAAGTAGTTCAAAAATTCAAGCTCAAATAAAGAAAGATGAAATTTACCTTCTAGACAATGTGTTTTGTTATTTTTGTTCCCAATAGTGTAGTCATCATCAGTGGAACAAGGGAGGCTGATATCTGTGACTCTGCCATTGATGTTACAATGAACTCCTCTCCATTCACAACAATCCTTTGTGTTGGACCATGTTGACAACATGCTAATGGATCAGTGAGTCCATGGTTAAAACAAAGGAGTATTTGTTTATCTTTTTGGTTACAAGAAGCATTTGCCTCACATAGTACAACTGGATTGCATATAATTATAAATGATAATAATAAAGAGAGCATATCATATTTGTAGGATAATTTCACCATGATATCACTAGAAATGAAGGTTTAAGATATTGCTATTGCGTTGAAGCTGGTTTACGAGTCTACCTTAGACGTGTGATATATAGGTATCACATGCATATGGCGTATAAATTGGTTCAAATACCTTGACTTTTCTTTGAAGAAATCCTTACACAATTATTTGAAAAATGATGATAATATATTTATTTTTTTATCAAATTTTAAAACTTAATATATTGCATATAAAAGGGGAATTTATTTTTGGCTTTACTAAATACTTCTCAATTTCTTTAAATGCATTTATCTTCACCTATTTTTCCATTCACAACTTTTGTCCTCCATAGCTATATTCAAATATATAGTCCCTTAATTTTTAAAATTTCAAAAATCTCTTCCCTTGCAAATTTTGACTTTTTTGTTGACCTGTTAAGTTGAATAATTGAATTGACAAGTTGCTGAATAATGTGACGATGCATTTTTTTTTTAAACATGAATATTTTTTAGGATTCAACATGTTTTCATTCTAAATTCATTTTAATTTTTTTTTTGTCAAGTAGTTTAGTGGCTAGAGCTCACACATTTTAAATGTGGAGAAATGTGGTGTCCGGAATTGGAACCTCTGCTCCTGTATATAATATGCAATATCACTACCAACCAAGCTAAATTCATGGGGATTATTTTAATTTTTTTAAATAATACTTCAATGGTATTGAAAAATAAAATAGTAAGATTTAATTTACACATGCAATGCCACAACATCTTATGAATTCCTAAATCATTTTATTCAACTGGACACGTTAGTAAAAAGAAGTTTCCAATTCAGATGTGGGAAAAATAAATTTCAAAATCGAGGATTTAGCAATTGTGAAACTAAAATCGTGAATCGATCACCAAAATTAGAGCAAACAAAAGTTCAGTAAAGCACTCTTAAAATATAATATATTCAAAATATGTCAAATGACGTGTTTTTTTTTATTAATTTGTTTATTGGTAAAGAAAGAGAAGAGGAAAAAAAATTAACAATATTAATATAAACCAAAATGAGTTAGCTCTAGTGTTGGTTTGGTCAGATTTTTGTGTGTTAAAATAAATAACGTACAACCAATAAAAACATCAAAATTGTTAAATCGGACGTCTTGAGCTAGTTTCAAACCCTAGCCCTTTCATTTGTGTGTGAGAGTGAGAGTATCAATGATTATTTGTCATTTGGTCTACCTACAAAAAAATATAAAGGCTTAATTACACCATGCGTCCTTTAAGTTTGAGTTTTGTAACAAATTTGTCCTTTAAGTTATTTTGATTACACATAAGCCTTTTAGGTTTGAGGTTTGTAACAAATTAGTCCTCTAAGTTATTTCGGTATCACATAAGTCCTTTAAGTTTGTAAATGTTTTCAATGTAGTCCTTCTATTAACCAAACTTTACAAAAATGATGATGTGGCAGAAGGGCTAAATTGAAAACGTTTACAAACTTAAAGGACTTATGTGAGACCAAAATAACTTAAATGAACAATCTGTTATAAATCTAAAACTTAAAGGACTTGTGTGTGACTAAAATCATTTAAAGACCAATTTATTACAAACATCAAACTTAAAGGACATCTAGTGTAATTTAGCCAAATATAAATAAATAACTCTTGACTGTGAGGGCAACTTGATTGATACTTTAATGGACATTGATATGTAGAGATTGGTATTCAAACTTTGGATTTTCCACTTCTTCACACTTATAATGTGTGAGTCTATCCATTAAACTATTTAAAAATGGAAAGAAAAAAAACTCTTAATCTAAAATATGTTCCTTCCATTGCTTTTGTGAAATCAAGCATGTCCCAAAGTGACAATGACACTCCAAATAAACAAGGGTTAGCATTTTCCAATAGTCAATATTCTATTGACTTTGGGGTGGGGGGAAGACGGTCAGATGTGGAGTTGGAGGAGGGGCTGTTTGTGTGGGAAGAGGAGTTGGTGGGGGAACTTATATTAGTACTTCGCAGGGTGGCTTTGCAGGTTGACAAAGAAGACATGTGGCTGTGGAATGCGGAAACGTCTCATGTTTATTCTGTCCGTAGTGCATATAAGCTGCTCACTATACAACCTCCGACTGTTAGTGTGGTGTCTGCTTCCTCTATTTGGAATAAAGACGTCCCACTTAAGGTTGTTTTGTTTGCTTGGCGTCTGTTTTGAGACAGGTTACCAACGAAGAATAATCTTATTCGTCGAGGGGTCATTACTAATGAGGTCCGTTTGTGCACTGCTGGATGTAGTTCTGAGGAGACTTCTGATCATTTATTTTTACATTGTAATATTTATGGCTCGATTTGGCACTATATTTACAGGTGGCTGAATTTATCGTCAGTTCTTCCCTTTATTGTAGGGGATCATTTTAATCAGTTTACTGCTCATGGTGGTCTTGCAAGGGCGCGCCAATCCATTTTACAGGTTCTCTGGTTTGCAACATCTTGGGAGATATGGAAAGAAAGAAACAATAGGATCTTCAATGATAAACAATGCTCAATTTTACAGGTGGTGAATAAAATTAAGTCGTTGTCCTTTTTGTGGTTGAAGGTGAAGTTTCCTTCTCTTCCCCTAAACTATCATGGATGGTGGCTTTCACCTTTCACTATTTTAGGCATTGGTTAATGATTTCTTGTCTGTATTGTTTTAGGTCGCTATTTTTAGTTTAGTGACTGTTGTAATTATTGTATAGACATTATTTTTACTGGCATGTCTTATGCTTGGAAGGACCTTTTGGGTGGTAATATAATTCATTTTAGCCTCTTCAAAAAAAATATTCCATTGACTTTTACTATATATTTTTTTATCAAATAGTTTAGTGGTTGGGGTTTACACATTTCAAATGTGAAGAAGTGACCAGATAAGAGTAGAGTCCATCTTTGCTCCATTTAGGTTTCCTTAATTTACCCTATTTCAAGTCATAGATGTGTGACATGTGAAAAAAATAAAACAAAGGGCTGAGATCAAAACCTTAGAAAAAACAAATTTGTTACTCTCTTGTATATGAAACAACACACCTGCCTCCTTTCTTCTTCTTCCCATCGTCACCCATCACTCTCCCTCTCATCGGCGCCACCTCCGTGACTCTCCAACTAATTCAAAATTAGCATCTTCTGATGAACCTAGAAGACGGATCGTTTTTCGACATTGAAAAACTTTATTTGTTGAGATTACTCAAAAACCCATCAATGTAATCGCTTCAATTTCAAAACCCAGTTGTTAAATTCATCAAATTTCGAAACTTTGTTATCAAAACTCGAAATTGATGAATGAATGTGAAGATTGAAAAAAAGGGGATTAAAAATTAGAATTTGAAATTTTTTTTTTTTTTTTGTTGAAGAAGCTAAACTAGCCAATCTAAATTGGCGAACTTAAGACCTCAAGGAGGAGCACACCCCCAGGTCCCAAGTCAATACCACCAAACCAACCCAATTCTAATGGATCTTTGTGTAAATAATGAACATTTAATGTTTGTTGTAATCACGTGCTGAGTTCTGAGTTTGAATCGAAGTAGCAATTCATTGAAGCTTGTTGTTAACGACAAAGAAATCTCACAAATGCAGTACCCAAAAAAACGTGTTTTCGTTTTTGACGGAGGAGGCAGGTGTGTTGTTGTTTCAGATACAAGAGAGTAACAAGTTTGTTTTTTCTAAGATTAATTTAATCTCAGCCCATGTCACACGTCTATGACTTAAAATTGGGTAAATTGAGGAAACCTAAATGGAGCAAAGATGAACTCGAGTAGAGTAACCCCTGCAAATTATTGTCATAACATCTATCAATTAAGTTATGTTATGCTCACAAGACGTCTTTATTATGAGTTAAGATCATCCCATTAGTACCATTTCCATTTCTTGATATCAACCAATGAAGAAACAGCGTTAGGGGTCGGGGGGAGTAATGGAAAGATGCCGGTCAACAAAAAAATGACTTAATGGAATGAGTAATAGGCATTGTTGGTTAAAGTCAATATAAACAATAAATTCTAGTATAGCGTGGAAAAGCCGTTAAGATTTGTGATGGGTCACTACTTAGTTCTAGTCAAGATTGGCCCTGCAGATTCTTATCAAAATTATGGGAGCAATTAATACATACCGGTGAGAGATACATGGGGTAGTTGTGTTCTTTTTTGGTTAAATGTGGTGTTTGTTTTCTTGAAATGTTTTTATTTTTGAAAGGGAAATGCTCAATCTCGCGAAAGGGATTATCGCGAAAGGATCACGAACCACATGCTAAGGCAATTTGTCTGTTTTATTTCTATTTTCCAATGACACATGATGTATTGTGGTTCCTCTCTCTTGCTATATCCTATATCTCTGTTTTCTTCTGCCACACAAGCCCACAACCGCTTCTCACCGCTTCACCCTTTATTGCCACAAGTATGTCGTACTGATGGAAGAAACTTGGTGTGTATGAGAAGTGAAAAGTATATTTCAACATTTAAAAGGTTCATCAA
>Ga0315914_1011937_pt1 | contig 10195 bp, 3 predicted proteins | sample MpolenodulesMG_FD_203920 | JGI IMG/M metagenome (GOLD analysis project Ga0315914, IMG submission 203920) | Medicago polymorpha root nodule microbial communities from Los Angeles, California, United States - elongated nodules | ecosystem: Host-associated > Plants > Roots > Nodule | place: USA... | reverse complement strand
CCCCCAAAAAAAAAAAAAAATCACTTGAGTTTGAGCCTTCTCGTGTTTCCCCTCTTATGAATCTTCTCACTTATAAAGTTCAAGCAATCTAAAACTTCGAACTCACTTGGTACCAAACAATCTCCCCCTCAAGGGCGATTCCATATATCTATTATGTTCTCTTTAAGCGGGAGTTTTTTCATCCAAATACACTTACGCTCGCACCGCCGTTGTGGCATTCATCAACACCTTGTCAAAAAGACTTTCACCTCAAAGGGTTTGTCCAACCTTGTCTAACTATCGACTCTAATACTATTGTTCAATGAGTACAAGGATCATCCATATTGGATCAAGAGCGACCACACATGTGAGTAGTATACCATATCTTTACCAAAAATCTTAAGGAATTATGTTTATGGATCCTCTCACTTATAAATTTTCTAAACTCAACCTTTTCAAGCAATAAAGAACTTATAGCTCACACTTGCTACATAACAATTTTAATGCCTTATAGTTATTTGAATGTATATCTCCTAATTTGCGTTTCTTATGTATAATTAACTATGTTAAACTCATTAATTTGTAAGAATAGAATCAAATGTAACTATTTGGTCAATGATGCTAGGATTCATACGACATAGGTAAATTCACAAGAATAATTTTATATTTTTATACTTCTGACAATGATCTCCTTTAGATTTTAACTAGTATTTTATATAATTAATTTGGCTTCATAAGGAAAGTAAAATTGTTGTTATACATTATATTATAAAATATGAAACTGCGGTGCTTGGTAATTTACATGACAAGTGACCCTTTTTTATTTACATGAACAAATTAGCAAATGTATCCATCAAAGATTTACAACCCCAACAATACTCCGAAAGGATTACGTGCAAATTAAGGTCCCTCAACAAGCTGGAAAAATTGAACTATGGTAACTTAATTATATAAATTTCGCATATATATACATACGTTAAATTTCTATTTGTACAAAGCAATATAAGTTGAAATTTTTACCCCTCTATTGCCTTTTGAGGGTCCAATTAACTACATGTAGAAAAATCATAGGCATGACGCAGCATTACCCTGCTCATTGAGATGACACTAGTTGCTAACTTTGATAATGTGATGAAAGAGATTCGAAAGTACAGGAAATTACTATATAACTAGCACATGAATTTGCATGGAAACATGTAGGAACCTTCCTGCAGGACGTATAGATGGAAGAGAACATGGGACCAAATCGTATGATTTTGTTATATCACAATCAACATATCATTAATCAAAGGGGTTAAAAGATTAAAATAGCCAAGCTAAAGTTCCTCTAATTAGATAGTACTATAAAGCCTAACTACATTGTTTAGGCCTACATCTGCATTTGATTGGGTAACAGTGTTTTCCTTGATTTCAGTACAATAAATAAAGGCTAATTTTGATTATCGATTTACTCCATCTCTATCATAGCTTTAAAAACTGGACCGAACATCGACTCGATCAAATTACTAGGTTATTGGTTAATTGGTCGAACCACTGAGTCATTGGTCGAACCGTATTAAACTGGATGACTCGGCTTCTAAGAAAATGTTGTACTATGGTTTATCTTTGTTATTGAATCAGATGATTCCTTCAATAAAAATATTCAACTGTCATGGTACCTATTAAATAAAATAAAAATCATAATAAAATAAATTAACATTTTTTTACTCTTAAAATAAAATAACATAAGACAAATATAATATGTATATGGATTAAGTATTTTTTTTGTACAACACACAATAAAAAAATTGAATGGTAAAAAAACGTAATTGTTGGACAAAGAACAATTTCTCTTCAAAAACAAATATACAAGAACAATTTAATTAGCTTTTTTTTTTTAAGAGAAATGATTTAGTTAATTTTTTTTTGACACAATAGGACAAATTAACAATTTCTCTTCAAAAACAAATATACAACAACAATTTAAAAATTATTGGTTGTATCATTAAAACTCCACTCTTCACGTTTACTTTCAGAAAAAGATTTTTTTTTTGAATAAAAGACTGATTATATTAATTGATTAAATCATGAAAATACATGGGATGGACTTGGTTAGGAATAGACTCCCACCAAACCTTATTGGGCTCTGTATGAGCAAGTTGGGCCAGAGAGTGGGCCACCTGATTGGTCTATCTATGTGTAAAGTGAAATACACAAGAATCTAATTGACCACTAATCTTCCTAATCTCAGATAAGATAGAGCCAAAGTAAGTCCTATCATCTAGATGTATAGAACGAAGCTTGTTTATGACTATCTTACAATCACTTTCAAAAATAACTTTGCGAAAACCTCTGACCACCGTAAGAATCATGCTAGCATATAATGCATAAGCTTCCGTCGTTCTCACACAATCAAAACCATGTCTGCATCAGGTAGAAGAGACCTTCAATTTGCCTTCCTCATCGCGGATGATGCAGCTAAGACCCCATTTGCCTGAGACCTGTAGATTCGCATCACTATTGGCCTTCACAAATCCAGGTTCTAGACGCATCCATCTCTTCCTGGTCGAAGCGCTGATCCTATTGTGGGTAGTAGACGAACTGACACTAGGGTTCGTGGATCTGGAAGCTTCCTCATGACATTTCGAGTTAGCATGCAGATAAGCCAATAAACTTGAAACAACGCGTTGAATGATGGTGACTTCTGGGACGAGGAGATCTTCATAGACTACTTGATTTCGCGCATGCCACAAGCTGTAAGTGATAGCCCCAACTTGTATTGCTATGTTACTGTCTTTATTCAAAATAATATATGTTAGCCACTCAGTGAAGTGTTGATTTTGGTTATTGGGCATATGAACAGTGAGTTGTGACCCAAACCAAACCCTTTCTAAGTGAGCACATCTCATGAAAAGATTTGATGTAGTTTCTCCCTTGATATTGCAACGAGGGCAAAAGATGGGACATTGAACCCCTCTTCTAAGCAAATTAGCCCTAACAGGTAGAGAGTTATTTAGTATTCTCAACAGAAGTGTTTTATGTCTAGGGATAGTGTTGAGGTTCCAAAGCTTTTGCCATAGAGTGTGATTTACTGAACTGGATGAGGGGTCTTTGTTATTTGTAGATTTCCAGGTCTGAATTGCAGAGTATCCACTTTTAACAGTATAGCAACCACTTAGGTCATACATCCACATAAGAGCATCACTTTTACTAGGGTGAATGATAGGGAGCTGAAGAATTTGAAGACTATCCATAAGGAGGAAATGTTCTTGGATAAGATTATGATTCCAGTCATAGGGGATATCAATGAGCAAGTCTTTAACCAAGGGAGGACCATTAGGATTATAGTATATAGGCTTAAAACCATTATTATGAGGCAACCAGTTATCAGTGTTGATGTTAATCTGAGTTCCATCACCAATCCTCCAACAGCACCCTTTATTGAGGATCCAAGTAGAACTCTGCATGCTCATCCAAGCATAGCTAGGGCTATAGCCTATAGGAGCCTTAAGGACATCACAGTTGGGGAAGTACTTGGCTTTGTAACATTTGACTAAGAGGGAGTGAGGGTGAGTGTGCATTCTCCATATCTGCTTAGCAAACATTGCTTGATTAAAATCCCTGATAATTTAAAAACCCATTCCTCCTTCCTTTTTATGTTTGAACAACATTTGCTTTGAGACCCAGTGTAACTTTCTGGAGTGCTTACTGCCACCCCACCAAAAGTTACAAACTGCCCGTTCAATATCTTCACAAAGGCCTTTAGGAAGAAGAAAGCAGCTTATAACATACACAAGAATAGCATGTGCAACAACACGAATAAGAACTCCTCTAGGGATGGCAATGGGTACCCATTGGGCAGGGTACCATAGTGCCCATCCCCGTACCCGTGCTTTAAAAAAATCCTCATACCCGAGCCCATACCCTCGTGGGCAATAAGTTTGGTGCCCGTCCCAATACCTTATGGGTATCTAAGTGTCCGTACCCGAACCCATTACCCGCACTTTCACAACAAAAAGATAATAAAAAATATACAACATAATTAAAATATGATATGAAATATTCTAAATCAACATATCAAATATTACACATCATATTATTTAGCCAAATAAAAGCATCTAAAATATAAAAAATAAATGCATATTACAATAAATATCAAAGACTTTGAATTAATTAACTAAATTTAATATAAATAAAATTATTGGTATAGTATACATAATGTGCAGGCATGGGGCAGGCTAGAGTGCCCGTACCCGCACCCATACCCGTTCAAATTTGCAGGTAATTACCCGTGCCCATGTCCATACCCAACAATGTGGGTATTTACCCGTCCATCATATATATTTTCTGCGGGTGTCCACTGGATTTAGGTCCAATTGCCATCCCTAAACTCCTCTGCCTTCAAAAAATAAATTCCTCACCTTCCAGCCTTTTAATTTTTTCCTTATCCTATCCATAATAAAATTAAAATCTTGAATTTTGGATCTACCAAACTGAGTGGGAAGACCCAAGTATTTTGTGATATTTTTACGAAAACACTTTACTAATAAGTCTTGATTAAATAAATGTCAAATTGAAGCATAAGTAATAACCTTACTTTTCATTTCTTATTGTTGTAGTGCAGCGTCTCCTTCCCCCTTACCCTCGTCTCCTATTCTCTCTAAACCAAAACCTGCATATCACCCAGATAGGTAACTCTCAAGTTAAAAAAACACATTAGATCTAAATTATTTCCATCATCTCAGTACTGTTATTTGCAAGTTGATCGATTTCAAGAATCGTACCATAATCTTCTTCCTACCGCCACCGGATCTCACCATCTTCTTTCTCTGTTATTTTCGTTTTAACGATTGAAAAACGTTGTTCATTGAACCGGTCCGGTTCACCAAACCAGACCGAGTTGCCGGTTTTCCCAATTTTTACCGAGTTGTTGGTTCTGACCGGTTCAATTGCACGACCGATCCAATAAGCAGACCGAACCGGCCATCCCTCCGATTTTTACCGAGTTGCGCTGGTTCTGACCGGTTCGACCGGACGGTCCGTCCGAGTTTCAAAACTATGATCTTTATAATTATAAGTGTTATTTATAAACTAATGCATACTTTGTAAAAATGATTAGATATTTTGAACTCAAGTGGTTAATGAATTTCACTAAATACTACCTCCGTCTTTAATTATAAGACCATTTTGAGAAGAAAAAAAGTTGTCCCTTTTTTTAAGACTCCTTTGATATTTCCAAGTACATTAATTATTTCTTTACCAATATATATCCTTATTTATTTTGCATCTTTTTCTTCAATCAACAATAAATATTATGTTGAAAACATAAATTAACTCTCTCTTAAGGATAAAATTGTAAAAACAATAGTAATTATATACAAATTTAATACTACAACCAACTTTCTTAATCTCCGTAATTTTTGCAAAAGGCTCCTATATTTAGGGACGGAGGTAGAAACAAATTATTAGGAATAACCTGAGTTCGATTTTTAGGTGGAAAAATTCTTGATCATGTTATACTTATCTCACGACCGAACATCGGATTATCAAGGACGTCTTCTTTCCTTGAGAACCGAAAGGCTAACAAAAAACGAGATTAGTTAAGATGTTTTTTATAGTAAAATACTGTAAGAGAATGTTAATGAGTGTCCTTGGGGCATTGATTAAAATACTAAAATGAGGAATGCTAACAACACACCTTCTAACACACACTTTTCAACACACTTCTTTTGATTGGTTAAAATTCACATGGGTCCCACCAAATCATGTGGGTCCTATATACTTTTTGTGGGTCCCATGTGAATTTTAACCAATCAAAGAGAGTGTGTTGAAAAGTGTGTGTTAGAAGGTGTGTTGCTAGCATTTCTCTACTAAAATAAGTAACTTTGTAACAAAAAATTGTGTAATTATTGATTGATAAGACAAAAATACAAACTTGCATTTTCGAGACATAATTTCTACTAATGGATTCTTTAATTTATGTCCTCAGTCGTTGATTCCTTAAAAGAAATTGGAGTCGTTGATAATGTAGTAGTAATGGATTAGTTATACTAATGTAAGGAGGGGATTTTACACCAATTTTGAAACCGGTGTAAAATTACCAAGTGTTGTAAATAGCAATCTTATACACCGGTTTTACAATTAGTGGAAAAGCCCAAAATTATATTTCTTTTAAAATCGTTGTAAAAGATGTAATTCACTAGAATTGGTAGACAATTAACATGGTTCGTCCTCGTGAGTTTAATTCAGTTGGTAGAGACAATGAATAATATATGCAAGGTTCGGAGTTCAAACCTCGAACACCATAAAAAAAAAAAAAGACAATTAACATGGTTCCAACCTAATGGATAAGCTATATATGAGTCGGTTGTATCGGATCCTTGTGTTAGAGAAGTAGCTGGATGTGTAGGAGATTAATGTTAGTCTGTGAACTCTTTCAAAAAATGTGTCAGATCATTGTTTGTTGGTTCTTATGTCTAGGTCAATTGATCGAGACCTAAACCAATATGGTTTAATTAGTAATCGTGTGCTCCATTCTTGATTGTCTATAACATTTTTAGGTTGGGTGGGAAATGTTCTAAAAGATAAACTGTAGAGGTCTTATACTCACTTAAGCATCGAAGTGCTTGCAAGCACCCTCACTTTACATCTCAACAGATTGCTGCTCGACATAGGCTTTGCTTTCTATCACTCCAAATCAACAACATTGATGTAGGCTAAACTATAAACTCTTGCCAGATGGTCTGGCCTATTTCGATTTCTTCTTCCACTCTCACCATTGTTTCTTTCTCTATTCTCAATCTTGAAGGTGCAAACAATTTTGTTCTTGTTTCAAACTTTTAATTATTATTAGTTGTTATTTTATTAGTAAGTGGAGTTGAAGTAGTAATTCCTGTATCACTTCAACTCTTATGTTTCTTCTTCAAACCATCGAGTCACTTTATCATTCTATTAAGGGCCAGTTTGTTATAATTTTTTTCAAAATAGATTTTGGCAATGTAATGTGATTTTGTTATAATTTTTTTAACAAAGAAATTTTCAAGGAAAGCTTCATATGAAAAATCTGTTTGAATAATTTATCTTAAAATGTCATTCTAAGTATTTTATCATTTGGTTATAATTTTTTTGATACGAAAATTTTGAAAAAATCTCTAAAAAAAACAGCTATTTCAAATAGCTTTTCATCATTTTTGAAAGATGTCATTTTGAAAAAATATGTGATTTTTACTATGTAAAATCTCGAACAATGAATGTTTTAGTTAGTGAATGTCAAAATCTCTTTTTTAACTTATATCAAATGAATTTGAAATAACTTTTTACTATTTTTGAGTAAATTTCAAAAAAAATTCATTTTTAAAAATACAAAGGAAAATCCATTTTTTTAGAATATAAAACAAACGGACCCTAAATTTATTATTGCTACAATATAGAGAACGAATCAAAGAACTCATTCTACAAGTGAAAATCTAGATTGTAGAGATTAACAATAGTTGAAATTTCAATTCTTATAAAAAATAATAGGCTTAATAGCAGTTTTAGCCCCCTAACTTTTCCAAAGTTACGATTTTGGCCCCCAAGAAAAAAAAGTACAAAACACCCATAAGTTTTGCACCTGTGGCAGTTTTGGCCTCCAATGCCAATTTTGACTCGGCTACGCTGACGTGGCACCCTAAGTGAGGTGCCACGTGCTATTATTTTTTTTTGCCTTGGGGGCCAAAACTGCTACAACTGCAAAACTTAGGGGGCGGTTTTGTAGTTTTTTTTCTTAGAGGGCCAAAATCGCAACTTTGTAAAAGTTAGGGGGCGAAAACTACTATTAAGCCAAAATAATACCACTATTATCATTAACTACTTGTTTAATTGATACTAACCAAATCATAGTCCTTTCACATGCCACCAATTTTTTAAGTCGCAAGATGAGTTCTTTTCAACATTTGAAAAGAGAAGTCCCACAACAAAAAAAACATTTGGAAAGAGAATGAGAGGGAAAAGAGAGATCTATAACATGTGATGACGTTAGAAATAAAATTTTATTAATATTAGACCAATGTCTGGCTTGGCTTCTATATCCTATTGAATCAATCAACTATGTATATTTTAATTTGTTGGTGATTTTTTTTCTCGTGGTGTAAACTAAACATAAAGATCTTTCACACCACTATCTATGTTGAAGAAAGACGAAACATATGTCTCATGGTGGGGTTTAGAATGGAAAAGCAAAGTTGTTTCCCATGATGGGAAAGTTGAAAGAGGACCATTGATATATTAGTTTTATATTCCGACGGTCCAGATCTCTCACCTGTTACCTGCTTTAACTTTTTGATAGCCTATATTAAACAAAAACAGTGACCCCACTCCATGATTAAATAATATTATCTAATTTATTTGAAGTGTTGAGTTTTTTGAAAAGTTTATGGGCTTTTGGCATTTACACATGAACTGCACTATTGTTCCTTTGTATATTTTAGTTAATAATTTGATAAAATATGAAAATAAATTAACATAAGAAAATAAAAGTTGACGTTGAATAATAGAGTGAACGAACAAGAAATAAGTTAACATATTGCATTATAGACACTTGCCGATAATTAATATTTTATTTTTGAAAGAAATTGTTTACTCATATTTAATTATTATAGTTTAAAAAATAATAAAGGATGTCTATGTAAATAGTTTTTAGGAGGAGTTGGAAACTAAATATATTTTCTCTAATAAATACTCTCTACGCCCCAATTTATAAGAAAAATACACCAGTTATTAAGATTACTAAAACATAGTAATTTGAGGTATAATTTTTTGTCTTTTTATTTATTGGAATAAGTATCATGGAAAAATGAAAATAAATTTGTATTGATTAACGATTATGGAGAGAAAAAAAAGTAGAACAAGATAAATGTAATTTGTATTTAATTTTATTTTTAAAAAAAGCGAAATATGTGGAAAAAATAATAGCATAAAAGTTATAAAAGTTGATTTTATTTTTTTTTGCTTATATTATATGATAAGGGAGTATTTATTATTAGAAGTTTTTTATGTAAAGAATAATATTGGAGTACTTTTTTTCCGAAAGGAATAATGGGTGAGTTTAAATAACAATATTGATTACTAATTTTTGTATTATATTTGATTAATTGATTAACATTGAAATTATTTTCCTTCAAAAAAAAACATTGAAATTATTTATTAGTTTGAATTAAAGAAGAATAATGTCAGTAATTCACATTTACCATGAACAGTATTTTTTTTGGTCGAGTACCATGACAGCGTGAATTGAGATCTGAAATGTTTGTTCAATGTATTACAAATGATTGTGCGCAAAAGTAATTTCTATAGTAAAAGGGAGGTGAGTTAGTAAGGGAATAAAGACTATTAAAATATGACAGCCAATTTTTATTATTTTTGGACACAACTGGTTTGCACTGCCACTTGTCCATTATAATTCGATTTTCCCATCGTAGGAAATAAGTTCAGTTACCCAGGCTAAACGCCACCATGTCGATGTCTCAAGACAACATTACAAAACTAAAGGAGAATGTCAATAAAGAGGTCCCACATATTTTGAAGCTAAAATTTAAGCTTAACGGACATATTTTGTGGTAAATGATCATATGATTGTCTGTTTTAATGTCAATGTTGTTTAGATCAGGTTTAACTTAAATGTGATAGTTTAAAAGTTGAAATAACACAATGAATCAATGTTTTATATTTTGCAGTTCATGTGTTTGATGGAATGCTTAAATGAATTTTGATTGCTTTTTTTTATTGTTTTTTGTTATGTAAATATGTCTGACAACCTAAATAGGTGCCGACTTGGCAAAGAGACAATTACAAACAGTGCCCGTAGAAAGGGTTGTGACGAACTGTATGCCTAAGAGTGGGAAGGGCGTAGGAGTGTCATAGAGGGGACCTCATAGACAGATGCCTCCAACATATTGGACCCTACTCAACGCCGTTGAGGAGAACTACCAGGATGAGGATCCTGACGAGCTTCAGTAGCCTGAGCAACATGGCTTACCGGTAGCCCAACATACACTATATCCTTTTTCTAATGGCCCTACTGATCTGTCACTTCTACCAACAATCGGTAAACACGTTGCCTATGAACATTCATTTCTCTTATGATTTCTCTTAGGGTTCCTTAAATCTTACATTGATTGGTTTCTCTCCGGGTTCCTTAAATCTTATGATCATTCGTTTCTCTATTCATTTCTCTTACGATTTCTCTTAGGGTTCTTTA
>Ga0315914_1011934_pt1 | contig 10198 bp, 10 predicted proteins | sample MpolenodulesMG_FD_203920 | JGI IMG/M metagenome (GOLD analysis project Ga0315914, IMG submission 203920) | Medicago polymorpha root nodule microbial communities from Los Angeles, California, United States - elongated nodules | ecosystem: Host-associated > Plants > Roots > Nodule | place: USA... | reverse complement strand
CTTAGTGGATTGGAGGGCTGCTCTCTCCCCCAGAGTAGGTCATATTGGACCGAACTGGGTTACCATCTTGGTGTGTTTGTTCCTTTCTTTCATTGCTTATCTTTATTGTTTTGATTATACTTGTGGTGTTGCTCTACACTTAGATTTAGTTCTGTTTTTGTTGTTGTTGCTTGGAGACACTTTATCTATTGATTACCGCTTCCTTTGCTCCACACATCTTTGTTATTCATTGGTGTGATTTTGTCAGAATTCACAACAGATATTTCCCTTACCTCCAACATTCCTTCCTCCATAACTTTATAACTTCTGGGAAGAGATCCTTCCAAGAGATTAACGGAAACAAAAATGAAGTCTAAAAACACACTTACAGAAGGAATGAATGAGATTCAAAAGGATCTCAGGTCATAATTAATTTTGAATGTAAATATAGATATTAGTTATTAATGAATAATGAAAAATGAAGGTTGCATTATACTATCAAATCAAACCCCTGCAGTATCATCGAAAACAATGTACAAACAATAACATGCAATAGTACGCACCACCGAAATTTGTCGGATTTGCAATAAATTTCAAATAGATCCCCTTCAACTGTGGACAATGGTGTTGCTCGGCCAGGACAAGTGTTGTTTGTGGCTACGGTCGCAATATTGATTTCTTCACACAATTTTGATTCACATAACATTTTTAGTCTGTCAAGATTATAGAGATCAGCAGCAGCCAATAGATGCTGCACCATGACAGTAAAAGAGCACACAGGTATTGAGCCCATAACCTCATAGATATCAGGAAGTTTGTCCGAGTAAATGAAGAGAAGCATCACCTGGAGAAAAATAATAACAACAGGATTTTCACTCAATCAATCTGCTTAACAGTAATGCATGAAATAATAACATGAAGAAGACTGTCATGTAAGAACCATATCTTAAAAAAACCAGCCACAATTCACCAAGTATTAGAGTGGAATGATATCATAATTGACATAATCAGCAGTCAGTATTCAACAAAAGACTGCAGTGAACCAGTCATTGCCTTAACTCTCCATGCTAAAATGATGAAAATATAAAACCCTTTCTGCTTATTTTGATAGAGACAAATCACCCTATTTTACTCTACCACAAACAATTATTCTTATAATATACACCCAGTTTCAACTAGCTGCTTCACAAACAAATGCACCCAGTTTGAACTTCAAATCATAGTCACATAATCCATTGCACTCAATAGAGAAATCATGAATCGGTTCCCGGGTACCAATTCACGATACTTCCGTGAATTGGTTCATTAGAATTCATATACAGTTTGTCGAAAACCAAGTACCAAAGCATGGACGTCGCTCCAGATTAAAAACTGCTAATACATAAGCTCAATCTCCTCTACCACTACTTCCTCTAAGCAAGTATCCTTGACAAGTCCAAAAAAATGAGCTCTAAACAAAGGCGACCTCGCACCAAGAATCAGCTTATGAGCCTTAAAGCTTTCACTCTTGACCTTAAAAACAATGTCACAACCAACTTGAGATTCAAACAAACTCTTGAAATCTCTACCCATATTAGAAGCAGGCACAATAACACCCTGTTTAGATGCTTCAAAATGCGTCTTCACAACACCAACGGTGCAATGCATTACAAGACAATCATCCTTCAAATACTCTGAAGTTTCCAACAGTGTCCTAAAAAAACGCTTGTAACCCCTAAAACACAAAAAAAGAGTACACTTTAATTACACTAAATTGAAAACACTAAAGCCCCAAAATCATAAACTCGTAAAACCCCAAGGGTTGGACTGGTGGTGTAGGCTTGTGACAGGAGTGTGCTCCTCTCTATGTCTCAAGTTCGAATCCTCCAAGTCTGAACCCAAAAACACCTGTTCGGATAGACAACTTAATTTGCAGCTTATAGCAAAAGTGGTTATATTGATAAGTGCTTTTCCGTAAGCTATTTTGTTAACAAAAATAAAATAAACATATATGTTTGTTGTATAAGCTATGAACTGTTTTCATGAGCTATCTTAGAGAGCTTATGAAAATAAGCAGAAAACAAGTTATGAACATTTCATAAGCTGTTTTCATAAGTTCTACCAAACAGTCTCACAAGTGCTTATGTCAGTAAATAAGTTCAAATAAGCTAATCGAAACAGCCCTAAAACCCAAAAAATCATAAACTCTTATAATCATTATTAATTAATGTAATTAACACACAATTAACACAAGATTATGAACCACATGCCTCCTCTGTACTTCAAAGTATAAGGACCACTTTCAAGAGGACGATTAAAGTGGCTATGAACTTTATGATTCCCCTTTGAGGTTTGATCATGCAAAGTTAACTTGAAAAGCGCCGTAACATCACATCAGTACCGTCGCTCGCAGTGCGATGAAAACCGAAACATACATAGAATTATCTTCAGGGTTTTTGCCATCAAGGTAGAAATAAACAGCTCAATCATAACCACCGACGCTGAAAGGTTCACTGGTGATGTATTTTCCAGCACCCATTCCTTTGGCTAAAGAATAACCCTTTATCGTTAATTCGTGTGACCCATTTACTGTGAAGCATGAGTACTACGTCAAACAAAACTCGGGACTCGGGTTATGTCCCAATTTCGCATCAATAAAATTTCCTCTTGGAAAATATTTAGCTTTGAAGACTCTGGAAACTATAGTTTCATGGTCGGTTACTAATTTCCAACCTTGCTTCCCTAACATAGCCAAGGTAAAACCATATAGATGTTGAAAAGCCATTCCTCCATACTCTTTCCTCGTAGCCACATGATCCCACCTCATCAAGTTTATTCCTTTCCCACTCTGTATATTCGATCCCCACCAAAAAGAATTTAACATTTAATAGTTGGAAGCCTAAAAGAACTCATACAATATGTCGAGATAGATTGATCAACAAATTTAATAAGTACACTGTCCAACTTTGAATTTTGTTCCATATGTGATCTCAAATCTAGCTAAACACTGTTTTCTTTCTACTTTCAATCAAAGACTGTAATCTCAAATATTTACTAGAACCATTGCTTTCTGTCACCTGAAAAAATGTTCTTCACCACCTCTCTTACGGCCCACTTTAGTGTATCTGCTAAAGAAAATTGTAGACAACTAAAGATTGATTGTTTGGCCTGACGCCTCCTCATAATTTTTAAAGGCTTCCAATAGTTTTCTTGCTTCCCATTCCCCCTCCCTTCAAAAAAGAAAACAACCATCAGTAAATAACAAGTGTGTCAGAAATGGAGCTCCTCGTCACACTTTAATATTCTGTATGTCAGTGCATGCTTCCAATCTTTTTAGAAGGACAAATATTTCTTTTGCAAAAATAATGAAAAGGTACAGGGATAGAGGATCCCCTTTGTCTCAAATCTCTTCCTGGATTATGATAACACAACTTTTATTCTATTCGCCAAAACCTTTGAAATGGTTATATAAATAACATTGCAGAGAGAAATAAGTCTCAAATCCTTCATAGGAAACTCATCATATTCAAGCCACAAAACACTTGCATGAATAATCTCGGGACCTCAAGGTTAGGATGCCAAAAATGTTTGGAGAATGCCGAGTTAAGATCGTCCGATTGGAGCTTTGTCTTGGTGCATTGGAAATAAAGCTTGTCTAAACTCTTCCATGGTAAACAATTTCTGCATATTCTCATTACCTTCCTCAGTTATGGTTTGGTGAACTAACTTTGTTATCACTTGCATATTCCTTACGTTTCATATGAAAAAGCTCATCAAAATATTATTCTCATCTTTAATAACCATCTATTTGGATGAATCGAAGAAGCCTATTTTTTCTATTATTTATAGAAATAAATTTAGAATAAAAGGATATGATTCAGTTTAAGGTACCGTAGACATTCTTAATCAAAGAACACTTACAAAGGTTCCATGATCATATTTACGAGACTCGCACCCATAATCCCAAAACCCAATATCTATATTTTTAGCAATATCCCAAAACCTCGGAGCTTTGCTCTCTTTCTCTTTAGGCCTACGCCCCTCCCAAAAAAAGAAATAAGACACGTATGAAGTGGTTTTATCTATATCGAGGGTAGCACTTGAGGACATTGTGGTTGGTGACATTGACCAACCACAATTTATTGTGGTTACATGTGGCTTTCTTTTTTTTTCTTTCACAAGATTTTTTTTTTTTTGTGCACTTGTAACATTGTGGTTGGTAATGTCACCAACCACAATGTCACCCAAGTATTATCTGGAATAAGATTCCCTGCTGTAACAGCATGGTGCTGTAAAGAATGACCGTCATCTAATCATAATTTGATGGTTAAGATTGTTTTAACTAAAAATACACAGTTTTAATCTCAACCGTATCGATTCAATGAAATAATTGAGTGTGTTACATCATACTATAGTGTTGAGAAAAAAGAGTGTTTTTAGTATTTTTAGTAAAAAAAAAAACTATTTTTACATTTTATTTTTAGTATTGACAACAAACTACATTGTATATTACTTGTACTAGTACTAGTATGATGATGAAAGCAAATCCATGCGGTCAATAATCTATTTTCTCTAACCCATGTCACATAACTTATCATACTCCAATTAAACGAGGAAACTGAGTTTACTGAAATCCAAGAACAAAGTGTGTGATTAGTAATAACTATCACTATCTACAAGTTTAGCTCCAAAAAACAGAACACAAAGGTACAAACAAACACACTCTCTACTTCTTCTTCTTCTTCATTCATCTCAGATGTGACAAATTCATGAACTAGTTCTGAAAATCGTTCCTTTCCGATCCATAAATCAAACTATGAAATCACCAATCAATGTCGATTTTCTCAAAATCGTTGCTTTCTTCTTCATTTCCTTCACTTTCTTCTACTTAGGTAAACACTGGTCCGATGGATATCAACAACTCATCTTCTTCACACAAAACTCCGACCCGGATCCCAATCAGAATCCAAATCAAGCTGTTTCAATTTCCCCTAATTTCAATAAAAACTTCAACATTTCCACCTTAGTCGATCAAGAAAAAACCCTAACACAACCTCCTCCACCGTCACCGCCACCACCGCCACCGCCACCGCCGGCGGATTCGGTGGAGAAATTCGGGATCGTGAACGAGAATGGAACAATGTCGGAGGAGTTTGAAATCGGGAGCTTCGATCCAGCGATGGTGGATGATTGGGTTAACGAAACGCAAGTTGAAAAGGAAGGTTCTGAGAGTGTTACGAAATTCGCGATCAAGAAATTTGGATTGTGTTCACGAGGTATGAGTGAGTATATACCTTGTTTGGATAATGTAGAAGCGATTAAGAAGTTGCCATCGACGGAGAAAGGTGAGAGATTTGAACGGCATTGTCCTGAAGATGGTAAAAAGTTGAATTGTTTGGTTCCTGCTCCTAAAGGGTATCGTGCTCCAATTCCATGGCCCAAAAGCAGAGATGAGGTCAAAATTTCATTTTTATTGTTTTTGCTTTCAATTAAGCTAAATGTGTGTTTTAAAGTTTTAATTTTTATTATGTATGTCTTCATATCATTGAATTAGTTTTTTTTTTTTTTTTGGGTGTAGGTATGGTTCAGTAATGTTCCTCATACTCGTCTAGTTGAAGATAAAGGTGGCCAAAACTGGATTTCAAGAGACAAAGATAAGTTTAAATTTCCAGGAGGTGGTACACAGTTTATACACGGGGCGGATGAATACTTGGACCATATTTCTAAGGTTACTTACTATATTGAGCTTAATATTACATCATCTATTAATATTTCAATGTTTTCACGACGCCACATTACATTTCATGGTTGCAAGATAGTGCAATGTGATTGGATGTTTGTGAAGTAATTTTAAACTATCAGTGTAATATAAATTAGATATCATTGTATGGTGTATTTTGGTTTCACCGTTTTTTGGGACAGTATCAGTGTATAATGCAGGCTGATGTTGAATATCGGCTTTTGTAGATGATTCCTGAAATTACATTTGGTCGGCATATACGAGTTGCTCTTGATGTTGGCTGTGGTGTAGCTAGTTTTGGTGCGTACTTACTGCAACGGAATGTCGTCACCGTGTCTGTAGCTCCCAAGGATGTTCATGAGAATCAGATTCAGTTTGCTCTTGAGCGTGGGGTACCGGCCATGGTGGCAGCATTTGCAACTAGACGTTTATTATATCCTAGTCAGGCTTTTGACTTGATACACTGTTCACGCTGTAGAATAAATTGGACTCGAGATGGTATGTGTTTTTCTCTCTTGTATAATGAGCAATAGTTCTTGATAATTTAAATTTGATAGTGATGTCTCAATGTTGTTATTTGCATTATGATACTTAAAGGTTAAAACTTGTTTACTTGTGATGAAGATGGGATATTGCTGCTTGAAGTTAATAGGATGCTTAGAGCAGGAGGGTATTTTGTTTGGGCTGCCCAGCCAGTTTATAAGCACGAAGAAGTTTTAGAAGAACAATGGGAAGGTATAGTTGATACAAGTTTCCATTTAGATTGAATTTGTTGAAGCATTTTAGCTATGGTATTATTGAATTTCAGTATTCTTCTATGATATATCTTTGACCTAGACCTCTCTCAACAATTTGATTGCTATTCAAAGCAAAACTTGATCTTTTGTGTTCCCCTATAATGTTTAGTTATAAATTTACTTTTTTTCCGTTACGTGTCTTATATGCTATGACTTGAGGAGAAGCATCTTAAACTGTACAGTGTCAAATAGGTTCATGGTTTTTATTCTTAGACAATGCCTTTCCTACTTTTCTCGAACTGATTTGAACAGTCAATTAGTTATTGGGATTTGCCTAACTTTTTATTATTAAGAAATGCTGTCTGTTTTATGATGAGTCAATGTAACTCTGGGTTTTGTTGTCTACAGAGATGCTTAATCTTACCACTCGACTCTGCTGGAAGTTTTTGAAAAAAGATGGCTACATTGCAGTATGGCAGAAACCTTTTGACAATAGCTGCTATTTAAACCGTGAGGCAGGAACTAAACCTCCTCTATGCGACCCAAGTGATGACTCCGACAACGTTTGGTATTGTTTTCAAGCCTCAGATCTTGTCATGATTATAATTATATTTTTTTTATAGGAGATCTATAGTCAAGTCTGTCAATTTTCATCCATTTGAGTATCATAAAAATTATATGTAAATTTACTATCATTCTTTTATGTTATGTTGTAGATCATAGAGTATTCCATGATAAAATTCAGAGTTAAAAGTAGGTCCATTCTTGCTATGCTAAAACACCCTTAAAAAGTAAAACTAGTTCCTTTCTTCATTCTGGTTACACTCTTGACATTTATACTGCTCATGAGAAAGAAAACTGATAATGAGCTGTATCAAGCTTCTCATCCATCTTACTTTTATTATTAAATTTAATGGCTCACTTTGTTGACTTTATTATTTGTTTTATTTATCTAGGTATGTTGATCTAAAAGCATGCATCTCTGAATTGCCTAAGAATGAATATAAAGCCAATATTACTGATTGGCCTGCGCGTTTGCAAACCCCACCCAATAGGCTTCAAAGTATAAAACTTGATGCTTTCATATCCAGAAAAGAGCTATTTAAGGCAGAATCAAAATACTGGAATGATATAATAGAAGCTTATGTTCGTGCTTTGCACTGGAAGAAAATAAGATTAAGAAATGTTATGGACATGCGAGCAGGTTTTGGAGGGTACTGCATATGTCTTATTTGCTTCCTTGTTGTTAATATACATTAGGGATTTTCTGATAACTATGTTCAAATATATTTGTGTTTTACAGATTTGCTGCAGCATTGATTGAGCAGAAACTTGACAGCTGGGTTATGAATGTTGTTCCTGTTAGTGGTCCAAACACCTTGCCTGTCATATATGACCGTGGATTGATTGGAGTTATGCATGACTGGTAAGTTACTAACCTTATTCAAGATATATAAAAGACACTAGTGTTCTCAATGTGGTAATGTATCCTCCACATTACTTTTGTGTCGGCATGTAATAATATTTCATGATTTATGCTATAGGTGTGAACCGTTTGACACCTATCCGAGAACCTATGATTTCCTGCATGCAGCAAACCTGCTCTCTGTTGAGAAGAAAAGGTACCCTTTTCTCCACTTATTAACTCTTTTATATCCTTACCTGCCTAATTTTTTTATGTATTTGTTTTGTTATGATGAGAAGAAATTGGTTGCTGAAAATATGTAGGGGACAATAGTTTGAAAGAAATTTTTGTGGGTGTTGAAAATGAAAGTTCGGATATTTATAGAGACAAAAAACATTTAACTCTAAATTTTAAGACTGTTATGAGAATCTTCCGGTCTATACATTTGTGCATCTTGAAACAACTCAATTTGTTATTCCCATATTTAGAGCAAGTCCTGTTATTATGTCTTTACAAGTACTTCAGTGCTGATTGCAAATAAGAAACTTGTAACAATGTGATCATGTGTAATTTTTTACTTATGTTACATTTCTCTCTACTAGATGCAATGTGTCGTCGATTATGGTTGAGATGGATCGGATACTAAGACCTGGTGGACGTGTATACATCCGTGATTCTCTTGCCATAATGGATGAGCTTCAAGAGATTGCCAAAGCAATTGGCTGGCACGCATCACTCCGTGACACAGCCGAGGGGCCTCATGCAAGTTATAGGGTCTTGGTTTGTGATAAGCATCTGCTACGCGCTTGAAGCAACGGGGTGGTAGCATGTAACATGTTATTTTTTATACGGTAAACCACATAACAAGGCAAATTAGTCATTTGAGAAGTACGCGAAGATGCAACTTGCAAGTGTAAAAGTATCACTTCCTCACAAGAGGCAGCGAACAATTGTTTATTTATTTATACTACTGGGTAGGCATAAGTATCCCAAACAGCTGCATACGTCCACTGCACCATCTAACTTATTTGTATAATTCAATTTATTTGTATAATAGTACAAACCTCTACGTAGTGTATCTGTTATATTATTCAATGATGTTTACTACCAAGTCCAGTACCTGCTATTTATGTTTTGATAATCAAAAATTTAATATGCACTCTTATATGTGAAGTTGTTTGGTCTGTGTGTTAAGCATCAATTATTTTCTTTTCTTTTTCAGAATTTCTTTAGGTAGTTTTTTTTTTTGTAATCTGAACAATTTCCACTTTGTATGTGTATTTGGAATTTTTTCACATTCCAGGAAAGTAATTTCCTACATTGAATCCGATTAACATAAAACAACGACGAGTCAAAAATTCACTTGGTATGTGTATTTGATTGCTAATGAAAAGGTAGAACTGATTTGATTGCTATTGAAGAGGTATTCAGAACCGATTTGATTTCAAAAGATAAAATTAGAATCAATTTTTTTTCTTCCTGAATGCAAGTATGGACAACAGTTATTTGCAGTAATTTTCGTCGAGACTCGGCAATGAATTGAAAACAATGTTAGGTATTTTATGTCGATAAGATTTTAGAAAGAAAAAAAAAAGTGGTAAAGAGTTTGGAACTTTTTTTTGATTGGAGCTTAATTTGACCAGAAGATCAATACAAATACACAATAAACGCCAAAAAAAAGATGTTGAGTTATCGGAAGACAAATACATAATAAACCTCAAACAAAGATGTTGACTTTTAAATGAACTTTGTGCCAAATAATTTTAGTTTAGTCGTTGTTTATATGTTGATCCCTTGATGTCAAATAATTGTAAACACTAGTAACATTGTATTTGGAAGAGACACATGAAGTTGGTAAATCCACATGTCATTCACATCAGTATGAAAAACAATGAGTTTAAAAGTGCACAACACTCACTCCCATTTCTTCCTCCCAAGCCAACATCCTCCTCCGCCATTTTCAAGCCTCGTCTCCCTCCCCCAACCTAACAAAAACATGTCTAACACAATCACCAATTTGTTATCAAAAGGTTAAAAAGACGATTGAATCTATCCTTCAAAGTACCTCCTCCAATAAAAGATCCCACCAAAATAAAATGCCTACTCCATCCCTCAATTAAAGACAAACTAGTACTTACATCCGTGTGATGTATGCGAAGTTAATTATTAAGGACTAATATATCACTCTCTTGTATTGATTTTGATAAAATAGTAAATGAAATTCATAAGCATGTACACATACAAAAGCTTGAACCGTATACATAGTTTGACAAAACAATTATAAAGTTGATTTCTTATAACGTGTTAACAAGTGATAGAGAATCGTGAATGTGTAAATGAGCAAAATTTATAATAATT
>Ga0315914_1011933_pt1 | contig 10200 bp, 5 predicted proteins | sample MpolenodulesMG_FD_203920 | JGI IMG/M metagenome (GOLD analysis project Ga0315914, IMG submission 203920) | Medicago polymorpha root nodule microbial communities from Los Angeles, California, United States - elongated nodules | ecosystem: Host-associated > Plants > Roots > Nodule | place: USA... | reverse complement strand
TCCACAAACAATTCTTACGGATGGAATATTGCACTTAAAAAACTATTGCAATGGAATTACCAAATACAAAACATGCATTTTTTCATATGGTATATCCTAGCAAAGTTATCAACTTGGTTTTCTTTTGTATTAGGGTCGAGATATAATGATTTTAAAAATGAGTTTTATCTATTATACCATTTAGGATATGTTGATGATTTTGAGAGAAAATGGAAATTGATGGTTGAACGGTTTGGTCTTAGCTCTATTTGCTTTGTCAGTTTTGAGGGGGTGGGGGTGTGTGTGTTAAGATCCTCTTTATTTGGTAAAATAAAATGGAGTTTGCGATTTAGACAGAGATAAACACAAAAAATTGACGGTGGATCCTACCACTAAGTAAGTCCTACCATCATTAATTATTTTATATATTTTAAATGGAAAAACTGGAGAGAAACATAAATAAAGAGAATCCTAACTCAATTTTGGACACACTAGTTTATTTGAAGGACTTCTTTTATGCTAGAATGACTTTAAGAATCTATAAATTCATATTTAAAAAGATTTTTCGGCATTTTGCAAGAGAGTTCAACAGTATATGACCAAAGAGCAGACCCTCTATAAACAAATAGAGACCGCACTAACTCACCAACACACAAGCATAAAGCACAAAAATTGGACCAAAAATATTGTTTTTTTAAATGTAGATGAGACCTAACTTCCAAATTCTAATTATTGTTTGTTTGTTGAATATTTTGTTAATTTTTATGCATAAACAACATTGTAGTAGTTAACGGATAACAATCCATATTATATTTCTGTTCTCAGTGAGTGAAGGACTACTTCATTCACTTTTCAATTTTACTTTTGGATGTTGGCAAGCTTATGATGGACAAGTTTTAGCTAATTGATAATAGTTTTAAGTTGAAGAGTATGTAAATGAAGGTTATGCCTTGAATTTTTCTGTGCATTGCCTAAATTAATTCCTCCAATCCAAGCCAGCGAAGGACCAAAATAAGATGGATTTATCCAATCTATCCATAGTTTTAAATGGATGGATCCAATCCGACTCATTAACAAATTTGTTGGATCAAATTATCACCCTTAATATGCAGCACCCGAACTGACTCAAACTTCAACAATTTTTTTTTAACCACCAATTAAAGGATTTCGGGAGAATTCAATATGTTTCCAAAATTTAGAATTTTTCAAAAATTATTCACATTCTGAGGAGACGATGCAAATGAGATCAGAGAAATGAAAGGATGCTAAAACTGAAATTGAAAGCATGATTCATTTCCGTGTTTTTGGGATTTAGGGTTTCAACGGTTCCTCTATGAATTAGAAATTAAAAACATCACTCAAGAGAAGTGGTCGAAACTCTAGAGGTTCAAGATAAGAGATTGCTAATTATACGCAGAGAAAGTGGTTAGAGAAAAGGGATAATTAACCAAAACTTAAAGAAAGAACAAAAATGTGGATATTTTTGTTCAAGTGAGTGTTGGCTGCTAAAATAGACCTTCAAAAAAACTCAAATGTAAACATGAGTAATATGGGTGATAATAAGTTGGACCGACCTATATTTTGCAAAGCCTAAGCGTGGTTTGTCAAAAAAAATTACTGAAAAGATTAACAAATTTATAATTTAATTCGAAGTACAAAATATAATATAACAATATTAGTAATAAGTAATATTGTTCATACCAGCATTCAGACCGTACTCCTTGCGTGGTTGTCCACTTTTGTTAATGTGCTAACACGTCTAAATTATAAACAATATTTTTTATGAAATTTATATGCATAGTTGCTTGTGACTTTTAAATAATAACAAACTATGTTTATCCTTTTACTAATAATATAACAAATATAATAAAATTTCTTATCTTTTTTAATAACACCCACAAAATAGTCTTTTTAAAAGCAAATTTGTTTAAGGATATAATTGGAATAGTGAAAAAAATTGTAAAAAAAAAATCATTTATTTCCTTTATTTATTTTAAAAATACTATAAAAAAGACATGGATAACATGCCCATCTATCCGCTTTCTGCTGCACCACTTAATCGTGTGCAGAAAGATATAACAATGAAACATTTTTGAAAAATAAGGTTCTCTAAAAAAATAATAATTAAAATATAGTTTTTTATAGTGTATAATATTGCACCTATTGTAGTGGGGTAGTTCCTATTTGAATGGGATTTAAATTTTTTTAATTAATAATTCAAATAATATTATAAAAGGATAAAATAGTAAATAAATTACTTTAAATGAAGGGTAAAATTGAAAAGAGAAAAAAGCCTGCCCAAATTGATGTATTTTCTTCCAATATAGATATATAGATATACAATATATTTATTTAATAGGTTGACTGATAGATTTAAGAGGTTTTTTTTTTCTATGATTTATGACATTTTTTTGTTGCTAAATAAGCTTCTAAAAAAGGTTAAGCCTTCTCTATTTCGTTTTAAGAAAAAAGTATGGCCTAACCTGACTTGTCATAGACTAGACCGTATACCCCCGTAAGTTGGTTTGACATATTCCGATCCCTTGTGAGTAATATTATATGGTCCAATAAAAAATAATTAATACCCGTGAGCTTAGCTAAGTTGGTAGGGATATTGCATATTATATGCAGGGGCGGAGTTCGAACCCGGACACCCTACTTCTCCACATTTAATTGTGTGAGCTCTAGCCACTAGACTACTTGACAAAAAAAAATTATATGGGCTATTAAAACTATATTTTGGTCATGTACTTTGTTTAGTGATCTAAATTAGTTTTTTTAGGGAATAAATTAGTTGTTTTTTTTAAGGAAGGGAATAAATTAGTTGTTAGAATCTAGATAGTAGAAATGTTAGTATATATGTTTTGTCAAAAAAAAGAAATGTTAATGTGTATTGTACCAAAAAAAAAGAAAAGAAATGTTAGTGTGTGTTTTACCAAAAAAAGAAAAAGAAATGTTAGCGTGTGTATTAAAACTTGCGTTGCACACAACTCCATACAGGGTTTATTCAGCGCTCCATTCACTCCCAATCGCAAACAAAAATCCCTGAATAGGCGGAACCCTAGCTAACCCTGAAACAGTGAAGTCAATCAAAATTCTTTCTACAACGATGGTGTCCCCGGGTGTGGTTGTAAGAGACGCAACACCTATTGACCTATTTAAGATTCTTGTGGATGCTGTTTTACCTGACGTGGATGTTAAAACTTTGGCGAATGGTAAGATTCTTCAAGTTGCCGCGGTCATATCACTTCCCTCTTCGTTAGCCCTATCTTTCGGAGAAAAGGACACGCTACTCGACTTGTGACCATGGCTGAAATGGACTTGGAAAAGGTTTTGTATGTTTGGATTAGTTTGTCAAGTTAGAAGTCTGTTATTGATATTGTTAGTGTGTCTTCTTTTAATGGTACGATTGGTGTAGTCTTTAATATGGTTACTGTACCTGTGTTTGTAGCAAGATGCTGCTCACGTCTCAGTGCTCGTCTCGAAGACCAACACTGACGCATTACTCTTCTTCGAAAAGATGGGGTATGAGGAGGAGGCGGTGAAGAGCAGTACTATTGATGGGAATGTCATTATGACGAAGAAGCTCAAGGGGAAGCAGATGCATTCTGCGGAGACCGAAGGTAATGCAAAAGGCACTCCATTGTTAGAGCGATTCCCCCCCCCAACGAAAACAATTGCAACTTTCTTACCTAGTTTAATTTTGACAAGATGGTAATTATGTGTCTCTTTACAATCTGAATTTTTTCTATGTTTTGAATGAATAATGAAACTCTATTTTAATGAAATACTAATGATGTGAGTGAAAGGTTATAATAGGTTAGTAAGTGTGTGATTCTGTTCATGACATTGAAGTTTTGTGCTTATTACATCTTAGGGTATGTCCTGAACGAGCCTCATGAGGTGAAGGTATTGCATCTCATGGTCTGTCCTGATGAAGATGAGGTATTAGACATTTTGAAGTTTATTGCATGATGATAGTACCCTTAATTTTATATCATTGTAATTGCTGGTTTTTTAAAATTCCCTTTTTAATTAAACATTTTTGTTTCATGGTTTAGAAACCTGCAGCAGAAGTTGTTCCTTCTAAAATAGGGAATGCACCCGCAAAGAAAGCTGATAGTTCTGAAGAAGAATCTGATGAAGCTTCTGATGAAGATGAGGTGATAGTTTAAACCTTTCATAGCAGCCATAGAAATAGTTGTAACCTTCTAACTATTAGTTGGTGTTTTCTGATACCTCTAATGGTTGTATGATTTGACTCCCATATATATCACAATAACCATAATAACAATAATATGTAGTTGTCGCTTCTATGCTACCTTTCTACTATAATGTTTTTGGTTTGTTTATGGGTTGTTGCTGCTCTTGTTGTTTCTCCTGTGAAGTCTGGAGCAGAGGAGTCACCCAAAATTTGCTATGCAAGAAATGTATCTCCCACATAAGTATCTATGAGTATCAATCTATTCATCTTTTATCAATCTATTCTATAACGAGTTTCTATGAGTATCTCCCACATGAGTACTCTTATGCTTGCTATCTAGGTGGTGGCGGTTCAGCATAAGGAGGCAGTGTGGGGGTTCTGATGCTCGTGTTGTTCCTGGTAGAACAAACAAGGCGGTTACGGCGAAAGAGAAGAGTGGGAGTACCGGTTCAGGGGAGGTGCAACCAAGTGAAGTTCTGCTGAAGATGCTGGAGAATGGGTATGTAGGGGAGTTGGTTTTTGAGGGTGAGATAAAAAGTGTTCAGCAAGGCCTGGTTATGGAGGGTTTCGAGAAAATTAAAGACACTCCCATGGGAGACAAGATGGTTCTGCTTCAGGTTGAAAATGTTGAGGATTTTGAAAAGGCCATGAAGGATCATCAACAGTGGTGGAACGGGATGTTCAAGGAGGTTAAGAAATGGAGACCTCCAATGGCGGCACAGAAGCGGCGAGTTTGGTTGCAGGTTCACGGCATCCCTCTTCATGTTTGGGATGAGGTTTTGTTCAAACTTATCGGGTCTAAATTCGAGGATTTCCTGGATTTCGACGAAGAAACAATATGTCGGAGAAGATTTGATATCGCTAGGATTAGAGTGAGCACAGTCAGAAGAGGAATAATTGATGAGGTGATCAAGATTAAAGTTGTCGGAGCTATTTTCAATCTCTGGGTGGTGGAGGACGGTGGTGTGAGGCGGCCCGGTAGGGTGGTGGACGAAGAAGGGTGAATGAATCCTCAACTCATCTTTTTCTTCATTGTGATGTAGCGGGAAGGGTGTGGCAAGGTATTATGCGGTGGTGGGAGAGGCTTCTTTTAATTCTACCTAATTTATTTGCGCTTTGGGAGTGAAGGCGAGCGGAATAAGAGAATTCGTAAGGGTCTAAGACTCATTTGGCATGCGACGGTGTGGGTGTTGTGGATTGCAAGGAATAATAGTGTTTAATACCCGGAACACAGAGGTGGACGAAATTGTGGAAGAGATCAAGATTTTGTCATGGTGTTTAAACCCAAGGGAATTTATCTTGCGGCTGGTTTAACTTGGTGGGGGCTGGTGCGGTCTATGTCGGATGGGGGCTGCCATTAGTTTTCTATAGCAGCTGCTTCTGTTTGGTGCTGCTGTGTCTGCTATTGTGCCTGAACAGCTGATGTGAGGCATCTGTTTTTGCTTCCTGCCTTTTCTTTTTCCGCTATCAGCCATGGGAGAGTTGGTGCGGCTGGGTGTGTCTGTGGCTAGTTTGAGCTATGGTTGTGTATTTTGGTGGTGATTTAACCGGATTACAGGCACATAGCTTGCTTCTGTCACATTTAGGGTGTTTGTTGTGGGGAGGTTTTAGCTTTTGTTTTTGTATTTGGGTGGGGTGTTCCGTCTATATGCGGCACCTGTTCTTTCCTTTCGTCCTTTCCTCACGTCTTGCGAGGGTGGCGCTAATAAAGTTTTGCCGATTAAAAAAAAATAAAAATATCATAGCTTATAACTATCAGGGTCTCAAATTAAAACCTTTATACTCTTTGCCAAATGTTTCTTTTACCATAACCATTTTAGTTGTAATGGATATGAAAAATTCACAACAATTCAAATAAAGTCTAAATCATGTAATCATATTATTAATTCACTTTCCTATCATAAAACCACTGCCTTTGTTAGTGACACTTATCACTAGTTCCTACATTCTTTAGCTTGTAACTTCAATTTTACAATCACCTCTCAAACTTCCAAAAGTTCCAAGTGCCATAGATCATTTTTGTCCTAGTTACCATATCTCAGTTATATTCTAATTTACTCTACTATTTCCTTAAGATCCCAAATACCAGTCAAAATCATCTTCATTATTCTTTAAGTATATGGATTCTCAACACACAATAATGAACAACTTTCTCCCTTTTATGTTCCGATGTTGTTTTTCTATTGGGTTATTTTGACTTTGATATAGGCAAGAGGCAAGCTGAGGAAGAAGTCAAGGCAGTGACTTCAAAAAAGCAAAAGGTAGATGAGGTTGCTGCCAAACAAAAGGTATATATTGAAGGTAGTCAAAATGATTTCAGAGGAATCCTTTGATGAATCTGTGGATGTGGTATTATATTTCAATGTGTATTCTGTTATGAATTTAATGTGGTATATCCTGTATTTGTTTGTTATTGTAATGTAATGTTATTGACTTATGTCATGTTATTGACATGTACTTATTGACTTTCGAAGACAATATATGTTGGGAACTTATCCTTCAAGGCGCAAGAATCCGACATGTACTTATTTTTCTCACTCATGTTTCTTGGTTTTTTTATTTTATGTATTATTTATCTAACTTTGAAATTATGTCTCGGTTATGGTAAGAAAAAAAAGCCACTAGGCTATGCACATGTTGAGTTTGAAACTGAAGAGGAAGCCAAACTCGTAAGCTCTCGACATCTTTTAAACTTTGTGGATTTGATGAAAACTCTTATTGATTGTTTCCATGGCACTTGTTTCTGGATTCACCAGTTTCACATGATTATATGATTGTGTGCATTTTTAATAATAGGCACTTTATAAGAATGGGGAAAAACTGTTGGGTCGTGATGTCCGACTTCAAGAAGCCCGGGAGTGGCATCCATATCCTCGAGGATATCCTCTTTTTATTGACAGGTAATTACTATATACAAGAAAATTTCTTTTAATTACATTTATTTATGCCTCATTTGTATTGATTCCATTATTCCTTACATTTTTAACAGGTTTAAATGCACTTTTGGCTCTCTAATCTTTAGAAACTTGCGATTTTGGCCCCCGAACAAAAAAATAGCAATTTTTGCCCTCAAACTTAAAGTTAATGGGCCAAAATTAAAGTTAAAGATACCATATGTCTCAAAACCGGGGGCCAAAATTGCTATTTTTTTTTAAAAGATAAGGGACAAAAAGTGCAACATTTTGTAATGTTAGAGGGCAAAATTGTTATTTTTGTTGTTTGAGGACCATAATCACAGCTTTGGAAAAGTTAAGGGGTCAAAATCGCATTTAAGCCTTTTTAATATTGTTGCAGTAATAACTCGGACGAAAGTGGTGGAGGAGGCCTTGTCAGGGGTTCTGATAAGAGTCATGGAGAGGATGAGGTGATTTTATTATCCCCTTTCAGCTCATGCACAATGATTATGATTTTATTCTCCCAAATTATTCTTTTATATATTGTTATTATCAAAACCTTAGAATTGTTCTAAAACTCAATTTGGTTCAACATTTTCTCAATTTTTGATGATGACAAGCTAATGTATTTTTAAGAACTATTGTCCTCGCCTCATCCCCGTCCCCACATTGAATAATTTATTTAATAAAAAATAAATACGCTCACTTTAACATTTGTTAGACGAAATGATTTAGTTGATCCTTTAAATTTCAATGGTAGTTTTTATTAACATGACAATTATCAAACAAAATAACATGACATATCAACATAAAATAATTTTTTACATTTTGGACGGGTTTGGGGAAAACCCAAACTCAAACCCAGTCAAAATGGGAAAAACCTGTCAAATTGGATTTGGTTCGGACAGGTAACTGCGTGTATGGGTTTTGTTGCCATGCCTATTGTTGTGAGACACATAACCACTTAGTAATTAAAATGGTCTACACCACTATCATGTTTTTTTTTTTTTTTTGACTATTGGCAGAGTGAGGGAATCCTCCTCGGTCTCTTGTTTTAAATATTTACCTCAGTATAGAATTTTAAAAGTTTGACCTCATACAATTTATTAATTTCCCAATTTTACGACGCGACTTAATTGGAAATATAAAGTGTTTTAAAGTATTTCGACCTCATCTTTTTAAAGCATTTTATTGTTATTTTATCTAAATGAGGGGCAAATTTATGTAAGATGTATCAGTTATTTTGTTTTATTTTATAATAATTGATTATTTCATATGGTTTATTTTTGGGAACAAATTTAATGTCTTGTACCCTAAATAGTTTATTTGTTTTTATTATCGAAAGACTCCCTCAAATTTTGATATTTAATTGACATCAGAGTGCGCAGTATTCTAGTATTAAAACTTTCTTACTTTGGTTTATCCATTTGAAGGAGTAACTTACATAAAATTTCCATCTTTTGAAAATTATTTATAATAGATTTCTTTTTGAAGTAAACATACTCATTGCTTTTCATTTATAATAATAGTTTCAATACAAGAAGGGATATGATAATAAATGACAGGACTACCTAGAAATGTAGTCTCTCTTACAAGGGCATGAGCAGCTCCATTTGCTTGTTGCCTAGTGAACTCTACCCTGGAGTTGATAAAGAAAGCGGAAAAGAGAGCTTTACAAGATACAATTACATGTTCGAACTCAGAGACATCATCTCTACGGGAGTGGAACGCATCACAAGTAAGCCCATGGAGAGCTTCAAATAATCGATATTATCATGGAGTCGAATTCGTGTAGTTAAACGCCTTCTACAAATTCTCCACATCAAATTCCGAACAGTTTCCAAATGCTTGACCAATTATTGGGACGACGAAGATGAGAAGCATCAATGAGTTCCTCGACGCACAAGCGATAAGCACTCTTCACTGAAAATAAAATATGTTGAATGAATTTACACAAGATGTTTTTGTAATCTCTATCCTAATATTTTCTAACGTGTAGTTTCGGGGACGAAACTATATTTTTTTTATGGGTATAATATAAGATCCTTGATTTTTTTTTTTATTTATAGATAAATATTCTATCCTATATCTTCATCTTTTATAAAGTTATTTTTTTTACTATCCGATGATTTTATTTAAAGTGGAAACTCTACCCTTATTTTCTTAGACTATTTAGTTTCGAGGACGAAACTATTTTAAGGGGGTAATAATGTAAGACCCCAATATTTTATATGAATTATATGCGTCCTTTTAATAATTTTCTTGATTTAAAGATGCTCAAGTAAGGGCAGTTATCCGCCATACAAGTAACTATTCATAGATTAGTTGTATAGAATGATTGTGTGATGATGATGTATGTTTTGTCTATGTGAAAGTTTAGAAAGATTATGTTATTATATGATTTTATTTTTAAATGGTTTTCTAAGGAGCATATGCGATGTTTTTTGTGAATCGTAAATGCATGGTATTTTGAAAATGTTATGTCTATTGGAAAAGGATTTTGTATTTTGGCGTGCATATAATGAATATTTTTTTATGATGGTTAATGGTGTGCATATACATGGCATGTGCATTGGTAAATTATTGGCCAGTCGACATAAGGGCTCCGTTTTATTAGCCAGTCGACGTAAGGGCTCCGTTTTAGTCAGTCGACGTAAGGGCTTTGTTTTATTAGCCAATTGATGCAAAGGCTCCGCTTTAGCCAGTCGATGTAAGGGCTCCATATTTTTCCCATTGGTATGGGCAATTCTCTTATCCAGATCATTTAGAATAGGATCATGCATTTCATTCATTTGGTCTTCTTATATTTTTATATACACTATGTATTGCTATTATCTTATAATTTGATGTTTTGTTGTATTCTGATTCATGCCTTTGTTTTATACCTCTAATTTATGTTTAGGGCCCGTTTGATGGTCAGGATAGGATAGAGGCAGGATATGATATAAAGCTGGATAGAGATAGGATATGATAAGGACATGATAAACATTAATCCCATCATGTGTTTGATGCGCATATGATAACAAACAGGATATCATTATAATTAAATGAAAAAATTGCTCTCATCATTAATTAAATATTGTAAAAATGGCATGTTATTAATTATAATAGAAAATACATGCT
>Ga0315914_1011932_pt1 | contig 10201 bp, 2 predicted proteins | sample MpolenodulesMG_FD_203920 | JGI IMG/M metagenome (GOLD analysis project Ga0315914, IMG submission 203920) | Medicago polymorpha root nodule microbial communities from Los Angeles, California, United States - elongated nodules | ecosystem: Host-associated > Plants > Roots > Nodule | place: USA... | reverse complement strand
TAATTCTAAAAGGAAATAATATTTAAATAAAACTAAATCAAATATAAATAAAATAGACTTAAATAACATATTAAAAACACTAATTTATTGACTCATCACCTAGCACAAGCTTCAATTGAGCTCCTATGAGTTCTTCAATCTTTCTCTCTAACCCTTCTTTCTTCCTCTTGCCCCCTTTCTCTTTCTTCCTCTTCTCAAACTTGTAAAATGATTATCTATCCCTATTTTCTTTAATGACCAATGCTTATATAGCCTCTACACTTTGGGCTTAACCCTCTTAGTGTCCTAATGGGCTCACAACATTTATAAACCAACCCTCAAAGTTCCTCTCTACTAATGGTTAAAATAATAATAACGATCACTTACCGGTTATAAAATAAATCATCACTACCCGCTAGTAACTTACTAAATAATGGTTCTCAGTCGAAACACTAAAAATAATCCTCACCATAATTACTAACTTACCCTTTCTCACAAAATGACCAAATACCCTTCTAATACCGAAAACCCATTAAAATACACACATAGACAATTTAATCACATATAAGCATAATTAATCACACACAAAACAATTAAAATTAAATCTAGAGAAAATTGGGTTGTTACAGTGGTCGGGGTTTGAACTCCGAACCTTGCATATATTATGCATTGTCCATACCAACTGAGTTAAGCTCACAATGACAAGTTATTATTCTTGTTTAATTTGACTATATGATTTCTTAATTATAGGGATAATTTTGAAAAAATATTGTAACAAAATTTAGATAGACAATTGTAAGCACATTGTTTAGAGAATATATGTAACATGAAGGGAACAATTGATAAATACTGCATTAGAAAACTGAGGGGGAAAATTTATGCAGAGAGAAATGAATTGGGGACCATATGAGTGATGCATTTTTAGAGAATATATGTAACATGAAGGGAACAATTGATAAATACTACATTCAAAAACTGAGGGGGAAAATTTATGAAGAGAGAAATGAATTGGGGACCATGGGAGTGATGCAGTATAGTGGATTATGTCCCGTCCCCCTTCAACACTACACTATAATGTTATGACGTGAAGAAACAAGTGATTCATATTGGATGCTAGTGTAAATTATTAATTAATACTCACAAAAAATTATTTCCATCCATTCAACTTTGTCTCATCTTTTATTTTTCAATTCTCTAGGTGAATTTTTGTCAAAACAAACATTCTTTAGGATGGAAAACATAAATAGAAAATTGTAAAAAAAAAACCTAGGTAGTTGTCATTATATATACTTTCACTCACTATTCATTAACTACATTACTTTACTTTTTTCATTTTCATTTTACATAAAAGTTCTCATCCACTCGACTTCTTCACTCTCGTGGTCCCCAAATTCATTTCTCTTTGCATAGGTTTTCCCCCTATTTTTTTAAGGTAATATACTATTATTTATCAATTGTTCCCTTCATGTTTCGTATTTTCTTTGAAAATTTGGCATAGCCAATGTCTAAGTTTAGTTACAATATTTTGTCAGCCTGAAAATTTTGCTTAGCCAATGACTATTTAAATTTTGTTACAATATTTTGTCAACTTTATCATAGTAAAGAAGTCATATAATCAAATTAAACAAGAATAATAATTTATATTTTATAATGAATTATGAATTTTCATGTATCAATGATATAATTTATTCATAAAAAAATCGATGATATCATTGATACACAGTTTTATATTTTTCTAATTACAGAGTTTTTTAATTATTGCTATCCTGAATCTTGATCGTATCTTTGATTAATTTTATAGATTGTGGCCTTGATTAGGGTTTATCATTGTTCTACTGCTGGAGTACAATCTGTAGGTTTTGTGCCATTTTGAATGTGCAAAAGATTAAAGGTTGAATTTTTTCATGGTGCTTTTTAACTATCATTTAATTCTTAAGGATGATTTAATTTAATTATATTTTTATATATAACAAATATGGATGATATATATATATATATATATATATATAATGGCTATTGATTTTTTTATATATAAAATGGTTATTTTTTCTTATATACCAAATGTAATAATCAAAGATTACTAGATGCGTATATAAAAAAATGAGAATTGCTATTTACCGCGAAGGTTTTTATAGCGAATGCATCAAGAATAACTGTTCACCAACAAAATGTTTTCATGGCCGGAAAACATGGGCAGTTATATGGGGTTAGAGTTTTGGTCAAATTTCAAATATACTGTGAAAAAAGAGTCTCGGGACAATTTCGTGAATTTTATGTCGCTGTATTAATCATTTCCCTAAAAAATTAAAAATAAAGATGATTAAATTTGGATTTTCAAGCGCGATGTACTTGCCCTACCTAGATATTAGATCATTGCAACGTTTGGGATATTAAATACTTTAGACTAACTAAAACTATATTTGCTTCTGCAACTTTTAATGCGGTCATGCGCCCTTTGATCACATAGATTCAGTCTATTTGCAAGGTCATAACAGAATCAATTGGGGCAAATTCATAAAGTTGTATCTGACATCAATTGGTTCACTACCTAATCAACCTGAAGAAGTAGTTACTACAGAGAAGATGAAAAATGAGAAAGTCAATTCAATTAGGCTCAGATGCGGTAAGGAAATTGATAGTGCTGAAAAGAAAAGGAAACTAGTTGTAAACCAAAGTCCCTCAACCGTATAAGAAGTCAGTCCTAGTGATAATGTAGATGCATACCGCTGCAACTCCAAACTCAATTGAAGCAAAGATACATAACATTGTATCTCCAATGTCTAGAGAAGGAGAGAACGAGACCGCTGCAATTCCAGCATCCAAAGACGTAGCATTCAATTCGAAAACTACGTCTCCACGTAACTTCCAGCAGGAATTTCAACTAAAGCCTACACCACATTTCCCTTAACGGTTAATGAAAGCTTCTATGGAGAAGCAATATAAAACTTTCTTATAGTCTTAAAGCAACTGCATATCAATTCCTTAGATAGAAGTCTTGCAACAAATTCCAAATTATCCAATGTTTCGAAAGGATATTATCGCAAAGAGGAAAAGACTTGAAGATTTTGAAATTGTGGCTATGACAACTGAGAGCAGCATGTTAACACAACATAAAATTCTTGCAAAGATGAAGGATATAGGGAGCTTTCCTATTCCTTGTTCTGTAGGTGGAGTTTACTGTGGTCAAGCACATTTTGGCTTTAAGGGCTAACATCAATCTAATGGCCAAGTCAATTTTCATGCAATCATTGTACTCTCACCGGAGAACTACCTCCACTGTGAACTAGTATAGCTCCACCGCATCGGAGAACCTCTTGTACAAATTACATTGATCGAATAAACTACGATCCAGTATACACCAAATTAGTTTGTATTCGAACAATTACTATCTCTTTGCTCTTCGGAAAACTTTAAAGAATCCAAGAAGGGAGTGAATTAGAGCGGCGGTTCTGCAAAATGCAAGGGTGAATGAATAGTTGTTGGCTTACAAGTGAAATTTTCTAAAAATTTCAATGGATGGAATAACATTTGAGCCTATAAAGTAATGATTGCATTTGTCAAAAAGACTAGAATCGTAACGCCTCATTTTTAAAGTGGAACTTTTCGTTTTTATGCAGAAATATGTCACAGGACTTTTCATCCATACACTTAAATCTTATATAAAACTTTCAAAGTTAAAATAAGCTTTACAATTAAAATCTTAAATCAGAATTTGACTTCAAGGAACATTTAGATTTACAACTCTTTGATAGATACAAAATTAAGGTAAATCCCTAGACTTAGACTGTGATTGACTGTGATCCGGCTTCAAGTTCTTTGAATAACAAAGCTTATTATACCTGTAAAAAAAAACATCAACATGGGGTGAGATATTGATTATCTCAGTTAGCTTCCCAAATGGGATAAAATACTTCTCGCCATTGAACAAGATTTTCAAATTAAGAGCATAACTCAGTATAGAGTAATTCAAACAAGTAGATTTGAAGTCATCAAACAATACTCACATTATCATTCATACACTTAATTTTTCAATTTACAATTAATATGAATATCTGGATTACTGAAAGTGGGAACTCCAACAACCTAAACTAACTGACTGTTGAACATGATGACATTAAAACAGTCATAATGAGTCAATTATCCTCAATAAATCATTTGGTAAGGCGGAGATAGATTAACTCCCCTGTTTACCCCTTCTTACACGTCTCGTCGTAGACGGAGAATCCACTTAGCTAGGGTGAATCCCACTATTCCCACTTAGATATCTCATATACATCAGATAAATAATATAATGATGCATAATGACATTCATACTCGAAGTATGCCTTTAAATTTTAAAGTCAATCTATACCATTTATCATATCATCATTTCAACTTCATGTACCTTTAATTCAATAACCTCATACTAAACATAATTATCTAGTTGTACTAGATTTCTCACATAATTATGCCAACATGTAGTGTGACATTTAACATACATAACACAGTGCAGTACGCATAACACATGACAGTCAAGGAGATAACCTCCTTCAACATACTAGCACATATTTACAAGAAATAATTCATAACTAACCCGTATGAATTATAGTTTTATTTTAATTCTAATCCCTCACAAGGTCATTACCATTTTAAAGAACTAACAATTCGATAAGTAAACAAACACCCATACGCTTACTTACTCATCAATAGTTTAGGGTTTTAGGTTTAAACTTTCATATATTATCATTTAAGACCTCTTAGAGAAGAATATAACTTAAAAGTATACACAGAAGACATACCAGAATTTTTCTGCAGAATTATCTCTAATTTATATCTATGAACGGCTCATGAAATGAACTCATAAATTTTCGCAAAGTTTAATAGAGATAGACATCCCTCTTGTTGAGACAGTGCAGTTAGTCCCATATCAAAATTCAATATAGATAATTCATTAAAAATCATGCAAGCACATATGCAGAACTGTAATTGATAGAAACTATGAATGGACAGTCATTTGAAGTCTGAAAATTTTATATATTTTACTGAAGTTAGTAAACTAACATATAATCACAATGCAATTGGTCCCATATTAAAATTCGAAGCCAACAAATTATGAAAATTCATGCACTATAACTGTTTTAAGTAGTAACTTTCAGAATTTCATGTTTTCTTTTGAAAATCTCTCTCAAATCTAAACATGTCAAAAACTTCATACAACAAATCATTTATCATTAACAAATTATTCCACCAAAATCAATATCAATACAAGAGATTTTCCTTCAAAATCACATAACACAAAAGAACCATAAAAATAATGCATGTTCATATAATTCTACTCTCTCATTGTTCTTATTACTCAATTTCATAAAACCCTAAAATTTCCTTTTTCCCCAAATGAAACCTAACTCTAAATTCATCAAATTTCTACATACATGAGGGAAAGGAAAAGGGAAACCCACCTATGATTAATGATGACAGTAGCTCCCAAAGCTTGTTTTTCCTCTCAAATTCTACTTGTTTTGCTTCTAGTTCTTCCTAATTCCATTTCTTCCTTGAACCCTAATTCCAATTTGCTCCCATTTGTCTCTAATCTTCTTATTGATCACCTTCCTTTAACTTCTAGAGCCCTATAATGAATTACCCATTCCAATTCCCACTTGCATGTGATGATTCATTGAGTTTGGGCTGTATGTTGATGGAAGATAATGAGAGGGAGAGAGGACCGATAGAAAAATGTGAGGAGAAATGTGAAAAATCTGATTTCTACACTCTTCTCCAAACTTATAAATAGTTATACGATCAAATTACCATCTCACTCTTTTAGGCCTAATAATAGTTGGTTTGATTACCTGACCAAAAATAGAATAATAGTTGGCTTCATTACATTTTTGGTTCACTCTAACCTTCCTTCTAAAAATAACTTAAATTAAAGGTTACTAAAACTATTGGTATGAAATATTTAACTAGAATAAAATATGGGTTGTTACAAGAATAATTGACCACAGAGAAATAAAACTAGAATAATTGCAAATTGAAGAGAGAGAGAAAGTTAATTAATATTTAATGTTGTGATAGAAAAGATCTCCAAAAGCCTAATTTAACCGATAATGTTAAAATTAATAGATTAATCACCTTTACTCGGATTTAAATCCAAAATATGTGCCATTTGAATGATGCTTACCACTTTGTCTAAAAGAATCATATGGAAGGAAGACCCACAAAAACAACATTTATGTGCTTTTTAATCTAAGAAAGAATAACATTATTACATGCAGAAAGAAAGAGGCAGAGCGTGTGCTACAAACAGGCTAAGCATATTCAAATTCAAGCATTTTAATCATTTTGATAGTTATCAATCATAATTATTGAATTAAAAGGTGGGTTCTTGATCACATGGAATGTTTCATTCATGCGCAAATGAAACAATGTAAGTTTCATTAGGATAAACTTAAAAAGAAAAGTTTTATTCTTATTGAAAAATAAAAGAAAAGAGAAGTTTTTAATTAGATATATTTTATTTTCCTTTTGACAATATCACAATTATTAGATATAATTTCAGGGGCATAGCTCAGTTAGTGGGACAATGAATTATTATATATAGGGGTCAAAGTTCGAACTCCGGACACCCTACTTATTCACTTCTAGCCAGTAGGCTACCTGACAAAAAAAAAGAAGATATAATTTAAGGTTTATAAAAAAAATTAAAATATTTCTCAAACACTATCCAACATCAACATGGTATGTGTACACTTACGTTTGCACATTAGTAAGGGTCGTTAAACACGAATTAAATTGATTATAAAAAAAGATAATAAATTAAAAAAGAAAAGAAGGAAATTGTAGAAAACATGTGAAAATTAACGACTGTGTTCGTGTAACACATCTTAAAAAAATACTTCGTGTAACACATCTTAAAAAAATACTTTGGAAATCAATTGTACGTACAAAGGTACAAATAATGCTGCCATATACTTTGTACTTTAAATTTCCTTTGGGTATATCTCATATTCATATCCAATAAAAAATAAAGTAATTTCCTTTTTGTTTTATTCTGCACAACTAAATAATGTACCCAACCATTTAGCCTGCTTTTATGATTTTTTTCTCACACCAAATAATAATTTCATGCACAGTAGAATGACAAAACAAAAAGCAAATTTAAAAAATGTTTTTGTACTATAATTTCTTAATAACGCTATATATGTATTTTGTATTTGCGGTGTGGAATAAAATCTTCCAATGACTAGGAATAGTAATGGTAATGCCAAAACCTTAATACTTTTTTTTTAAGGTCATCCTTGAGTTTAATCTGATTTTAATAAACTTCACATGTTTTTACTTTAGATCCATCCTTGAGTTTTCTATAGCAATTGTGCTTTTTTTTTCCTTTCCAAAGAACGAAAATAATATATAATCCGTTTTATAACACAACAATTTCATATAGAAGGGTCCCTATGAGCATAACTCAGTTGTCAAAGACATAGCTAAAAAAAATCATATGGAAGGCTCAAGGAAACAACAACCATGTTCGTTTTGTTAACCAGACCAATAAATACATTTTGGAGGTAAAACAAAGAGCGTGTTCTACAAATAATGAAGCATTTAAATTTTGTCATATTTAATTATGTGAGACTGATCATTATCAATCAACAATTATTGAATAAATGGTGGGTTCATTACCACATGGAATGCCTCATTCGTGGGCAACCAAATTGAGGTATGTTGCGTTGGGATAAACTTGAGAAAAAACATGTTTTCTTGTGGTTTTTTACCGGGAGAAAAGACATTTTGTTTTTAAAATTTAATATCAATTTACATTAAATATTAGAGTGAAAACTTATTTTCATCTCTCACAAAAAATTGTGGAGGACGAATCATTCTTAAAAAAAATGACCAATTTAGTACCAATTTTTTTTAAAAAATAAATAAATAAATAAATAAACTGGGGCAATTTGGTCTTTCTATCACGTTTTTTTCCTAATAGAACTTTTTTTAACTTTTTAAATCAGTACTGGATTATGAGATGAGACAGTCCACGTGTTAAATAGTAAATAATTCACATGTGTTTGAAACAAAAATTGAGGGACACTTGCGTCCTACAACAAGTTTTTGAGACAAGTTCTTATGATCAAACATGATTATTCTTAAGTTTCTCTCGATCTATAAATTTTACGATTATGTTTTATTACTTTAATTTGTATTTAATTAATGCTTATTTCTACATAAGTATCAAATTGAAGAGAAAGAAAAATGGATGATATTGATAACAAAGTTAATGTTATAACGTACTTAGTCACATATATAGAATAATAATTTTTACAAGCGATAATGACTACAAATTTTATGTATATTACATTCATATAAACATGACATAATTTTGTAATAGAATCGTACGTCGAGGAGACCTTGAGGGAGTTGTCAAGAGGAAGGTAAAGCACTGCCAAGGTGTTCCATTGAAATACTGGATCACCAAAAGTAGATGCTTATGTTATGAGGTTGGAGATGCATATTGTATTGTCGTGTATTGGTGATTGTTTGCTAAGTGCTTGTTTATGTTGATAATTTCATGTGAATTTGAATTATTGCACTCCTCTTGTTTAATGCTTTTGAGTATACTTCCTCCGTCCTAAAATATAAGCAAAATTTCGTCGACAAAAGTTGATGTATTTGGTTTAAAATTTGTACCAAATACATCAGCTTATATTAACTAATTTTTACTTATATTTTGAGACGGAAGGAGTATGTATTATTTTGTTGTGTTTCCCGTGTGGTTGGCTGCTCATCATTTGTGCATGTAGATGACAAAATGGTATGTGAGGAAGAGATGGATGTTGAAGACATAGAGTGACTTCAATCAAATTAGATAAAAAAAAAATTACAAAAATAAATTCATTCATTCAGATTGATAGAGTGCATTCATACAATGCAAATTCGCTAAAAACAAAGAGGATGAATCTGCGATCAAACTCATAACATTCATGTTAATAGCTTAAAACGGCAGAGTACAAAAGCCTACACATATGACTATATTCAAGTCTTCGGAATACTCATTTTTCCGGATCTGCAATGTGGACGACGCCAAAGTCATTGATTGAATCTGCATTAGATCGAAACTGATCTGACAATCTGAACAGAACAAATACCTGAACGAAACAAGAAAGACAGACAACGCCGCACAAAGACGACGAACAAACCAAAGTTGCACTAAGAGGACGGAATCAAAAAATAAAAAAATGAAATAGATGTGAAAATCACTTATCTCAAAAGGGAAAGAGAATAACGAGTTAGAGTGGGAATTTAGGATCAAAATTGACCCTAAATCACCGATGGATGAAGGAGAAGAAAATATGATTTCGACGACGGCTCATTGAAGAGAGAAAGGGAGAATAATTATTTCTTTGAATCCTTAGTAGACAAATTTTATTATTCGTGTTTAGCCTGTCCACCTGTTGGTCGACTAAATAATTCGAGATTTTGTATAATCCAACTCTAGTTAAATGACATTTTAGATTTAGTTTAGACTCCATTTTGTTAATTTAATTTTGTTATTTCTGCATGAATTATGACGATCTTTATCTTCAAATTATTTTATTTTGGATCAAATTTTCCCCGGATTTAGTGGTATTAGAGTCTTGGTAATGTTAGAGTATTTTGTGCCCTCATTGATGAGTAAAATCCGCAAGTGCACGGTTTAATCAGAGTAGTAAAAAAGTATTGTTTCAATAGGGAGTTGTGTAAATTGATTCTCTTTTTAACGATGATTAGCCGAAAGAATAGGGTTTTAAAAGTTGGGATTTTGATTGATTGAAAATAATAGTAAAAAGCGTCTTGGGATCATTGGTTAATCATAATGACAAATCCTTCACAATCCAAACCTATATACTAATTTTATGTTAGACACATTTCTAAAGACCGGTTTCTCTAAAGCATATCAAGGTTTCGCTCGAAATCAATGAGTGTGTTTCAACAACAACCACACCTATTCCATGGTTGATCGTTGTTGAAACCCATTAATAACGAAACTTTAAGGTCTCAAGGATTTCTAGACTATTCTCATGTTTCGAAGACCTTGTCTAATCTCACATGTCCAATACTAACCTTCTTTTTTCGATACTTCGGTTAGTATTTGAAATAAGAATTAAGAACGGTGAGATTAGATTAGAAAATAGGGTTACATAAAATTAGGGTTCTAGGCTTGGTTTGATAGGATTAGGTCATTAGACTCATCCAACAATCCCAAGAC
>Ga0315914_1011931_pt1 | contig 10202 bp, 1 predicted proteins | sample MpolenodulesMG_FD_203920 | JGI IMG/M metagenome (GOLD analysis project Ga0315914, IMG submission 203920) | Medicago polymorpha root nodule microbial communities from Los Angeles, California, United States - elongated nodules | ecosystem: Host-associated > Plants > Roots > Nodule | place: USA... | reverse complement strand
GCACTATGAATTTCATCATGATTAGGAAGAATTGTAAGAATTCTATTAATTCTATCTGTGATTAGATTTGGAATAACCTCTTCCACCATGCCATTATTGATAGTATTTGAATTTTGAGTGAATAAGTATGTGAAGTGATTAACAATATGTACTAACATTTTTATTTTACTAATTACTCTAGAAATGTCTCTATAATGTAGATAAATTTCTATTAATTCTGACACACACACACAATAACTTATTTAATTCATTAAAGTCGTTGATTATACTCTCTATATATAGATATAGTTAGCTAAATTACTAATCGACAATTATATATCTGGAAGTAGGTTCAGTATAAAGAAGATGGGAGAATAGAATATATGACCCAACTTGAAGCTTTGTATGGTATGGCAAAAAGTGAGGACTTTTTGCTAGCTAAGCCAACACCATATGCAAGGTATACTTAATATTTTTATTTATCATAAACAACAATATTAAAAAGTTCAATTATAAAAAAAATAAAAGACGAAACAATTTATTCTATAATTTTTTAGTACCATTTAAAAGCAAATTGATAACTTTCTAAGTTTATTTTAAATATATTACAATCTATCCATTAGAGTAATAATAATCTTTTTGATCTTGTTTTCCTTGTGTAATAGTATATTTAACTTTTTATAAACTCTGTACAATTTAAGAAGGACTTCAAAGAAGAAAATTGATAAGAAAAAGGCTGACAAAGGAGAAGGATCAACTGCAGCCAAGAAAAAAGCAACTACTTCGGGAGGTAAGTAGAGATATCTTTTTTATTTTTGTGTCTATAAAATCTTCCAATCTCTAATAGAAAAAACTTTGTTAATGTACTAAATAGATGGTCATGATATGTTTTTATGAAGTAAATACTAATGTTTAAAAATTTGAACCGAATCAAAAGGATTAATTGACTGAGTTATGAATCAATATTCTCAATGATTTAAATATTGTTGTTGTAATTAGCTTCATTTTCATTGTGATTAAAATTGTGTAATGAATTGAACCATAAATTTGTGGTCGCCTTTTGGTTTTATATCTAAATAATTATTAAAATATGAGCAAACACAATTTTGTCTAAATTTTTTTTAAATGCAATTATCATAACTTTATATTTTATGGTATATTGATTGACATGAAAAACTATGTTATAGACATACCAAAACCTTTGTTTGACCATAGTTTCTGTCATGTACATTTTAGGTCAGAATAAATGAAGAGAATTGTGTAGCAGTGGAGAATAATTAGCTTGATAAAGTCTCCTAAACATCAAATTATTTTATGATATTGTCAAACTATTGTGTGTTGTCTTATTTGTGTTTTATTATGTTTTCCTTCATTTTGGTACTTTACTCTAATGATTAAACAAGTTTATTAAACTTGTCTGTATTTCCTTAATTCCTTTAAAGTGGATATAAACTTGGATTGCTTTATAAATTTTGCCGCGGTATTTTTTTTTTATAATCACGTTTGATGTGTGAGTATATATTGGCTCAACCTAACATATTGGTCCATATTAAAAAATTCAAGTGGGTAAAAACAATTTAATTGGTACAATATGATTTTCTCGTTGGAATATTTTATTATTTAATTATATTTCAATGTCATTGTGCGGGAAAAGATCTTTATAATAATTACATCAGTTATTTATTATGAGTCTTAATTGATTAGTGATCAAATAACATAAAAAGGCTAAAGCTAAATAGATTTTTTATTTGGATATCAGATTGTCCATTAGTGGAATAATGGAAAACCTTAATGGACATCAAACACTATATAAGGCTTGTCCCCAACACACAATATACTAGCATATTCTATCTTCTCCCAATCTAAAGAGTATTTAAAGCATTAAGAGAACGATTGAAGAATAACCCGCTACTAATCTTTGTTGTCTCTCTCTCTCTCTCATTTCAACCACATATTCCTAACTCTTAATATCCTTGATAGATGAAACAAGTCGCAGATCCTAGTTTATATACATGCTCATATGTTTTTTGCATTAAAGTATCATTATTGTTTTAACTTTTATAAATGTCTTGTATGGATGAATTAGTAAATTAATTCCAACATTTTTTTTTTGGAAATAACTTTCTGCACATCCTAATTTTTTTGAATTGAGTATCTTTCGGGCCCAAGAGCATAGAATAATTTTTTGAAGCTTGTGGAACTGAAATCAGCACCAAACTCTTGCTAAGAGTTTCAGTGATGCTTCCTCTTCTAATTCTTTAACTTACGGTAATAGTTGTGATTCTGGTGATCTCACAAAATACTTATTAAGTTTAAAATTGGGCGTATATCATAAGACAATTAATCTCATTAAATACTGCCCACCAAATTTATCAACTATATGAACACAATAAATCTTCTCAATCTGAAACCATTATTGATAGGCCATTAACCTGGTAACAAAATAGAGAAGAACAAGAAATGAAGAGTGTTGCTAAAGGGTCCATGGATGTTGTAGAAGACCATGCGCATGGAATAGATCAAATTGTAATTTGATTTACCATGATCAAGATAAAATTAATGTATTTTTTGTTCAATTCTAATTAATTGTAAATATTAGTAATTAGTGCCCGAGTTAAACTAGTCACAATCTCTTTACCACTTCAATATATATGATCTTCTTATCACATCAACTACTACTCCTTATAACGCATGTGGCATTTGAATGTTAAATTTTATTGAATGAATTTGTTCAAGTGGAGGATTGATTTAAAAACAAAATGGGTCTCTGTTTTATTATTTTGTTTAAGTGGATTCCTTATTCTAAAGAAAAATGCTAACAAGTGTCCTAGCTTCTCATTCTGAACAATTTGATTAATTATTCCTAGCTTCTCATTCTGAACAATTTGATTAATTATTTTCCTTTAGTATAGTTAACTTTCTTGATGAAGATGGTGTCTCTTTATTTCCTTTTTCCTCTCTTAACAATAATAAATAATTGCTTCAGTCAGTAAATCTAGATGAAGGTTATGTATCATTTTATATTCAAGATGTTCTCACGTTTTTATCAGGGTATCTAATTTGCAAGATTTTTATCATTAGTTCCAAACCAGTCACATGCAGTTTTTATACATTAATGGCAAATGGTCCGTTAAAACTATACAGTAGTACTAATCACTATATATGGCTCACTACCAAAAACAAAATCACTATATATGGCAAAGAATTAATATAGAGTAGGAATCAAGGACTTTTAGCGACAAACTGCCATAAATCTCTCCTGAGAATTAGCTAATTACAAAAGGGAAAAACAGCTGAGGCCAACCAGGGGTGTTCGCGGTACATTTGATTCGATTTTGAGATTAAAAGTTATCCAAAGTACAAAATAAAAAAGCATGCATTTTGGTTTGGTTTAGTTTGGTTGACTTTTAAAAAAAAATTCGAACAGAACTATACCAAACCAACGTGGTTTGGGTTGGATTAGTTTGTACGAATCTTTTTAAACAATATAGTTATTTGTTTCCAACATTAAAATTGAATTAAAAAATTATAACACAACATATTTCTACCAATGTTTCCGACAATATTTTAAATTTCATTCAACATTACAACTTTATTTTCACCAAACAATATAAACGAAATTAAAAACTAGTCAAAATCCTCTCCATTTATTAATCTTTCCATTTATTCCATTTGAGATAAAGACACAGAGAAATTTAAAAATAATTAATAGTAGTGGGACCAACTTAGTGGTATGAACCACTACTCTTTCAAAAAAAAACTTAGTGGTATGAACCACTACATACTTTTTTGTGTCTATCTCTCACTAAATGACATTGTTCATTTATTTTTAACAAAAGAGAAGATCTTAGCTCATTAAAAACATGAACAAAAAGTAGTTCTACTATGTAAGAAATGTAAAACACGAAGATTTTATCATTCTATAAACTTTCAAATAGTACATAAATATATTTTTGAAATAAAAAATAAAGAACAAACTTAACAAGAGAAAAAAATATCAATTTTTAAAAAGTTTCTATGAGTATTGGTTTATGTGACATAGTTCAATTAACATTTTTTTTATGTTGTGGTTTGGTTCGGTTGGTAAAATAAAAAGCGCAAACTGAACCAAACCACGCGTGACATTTGATTTATTATAACATCATATTCAACATCCATTATACCTACGTGCCGGAATTTCACATAGCATGCACGAAAGATATCCTTCCAAATACTTGTTCCTCTAAAGAGGAGTCTTCACCGTCACTTCCCTAACTTGGCTTGATTCATAGGCCTCATATCTCTAATCCCTAACCCACTCTTAGATTTTTGCATGTACACGGCCGCCTATTGAACCCTAGAGATCATCTTAGCACTCTTCAACCATCTCCAAAGGAAGCGTCGCTAGAGCTAAACAATTCTCTTCTAAACCTTAAACCGATAACTTCATAAAAGAAATATAGAAAATGGGGATCAAATTCAAAACCAAATTAATACCACTCTTCCACCCAAAATCACATTTTTATTAAATTGCATATTTCCAAAAACAAAACAAACTTTAAAACTCTCAAACACTCAAACCATTATGGGTAAACACACAGAAAAAATAACCTTGATAATCATAAGTCCTTGTGAATTGATATTTTTATTACGTCAATAATTACATGCACTTCTGGACTTATCAAATTTAAACATGAAATATTGTTGATGACATCGAGGATGATGATATATCCCATCTAATATCGGGCTAACCTTTCATCCAAAAGGTGGGTGTGAAAATGGATGTGGATGACAAAATGTAGACAACAAGAGATCATAATGAAGATGTCTGTTTTAATTTGTTTGAAATAGTTTGTGAATCATCCATCTCAAGGACGTAAGGGAAGAGCAGTCAAGACATTCACACTGCCATCATGATCAGATAAAAAATTAGCGTCGAACTAATGACTTTAAACGAGTGTTTATCAGGAGGACAACACAACTATTCATCCCTTGATTTTAGTTAGAAATCATATATTACGCTACATTCACCAAGAAGTAAACAATTCTCTAAAATAAATTAAGTGTGATTGAAGAATTATATGACCGTTTATCATGTTAATATGTTAACTTTTTAAAAAACATTTTCTAGTATTCGTAATTTAAAAATAAAAAGTAAACCCTCCCCTCCCTTCCTTCCTTTTCTATCGAAAGCACATAACAACTCACATAATTTTGTTAACATTCACCCACCCCCACTTAAATTGAAACGGTTACAAATGAGTTTTTTTTTTTTTTTTTAAGAAACTAAAATGAAATATATTAACAATAACGAAGATGCCTCGTAAGCACAAGGTGTACCAAAGAGGGCGCTCAAATAACAAGATGCCTGTCAAATAATTACAAAAAAACTAGCATCAGTTGATACCCAAACAAAACAAATGGTCGGACCGCCACTGCTCGCAGCCATATACAAAAGAGACATTATTCGCCTTTAACCACCAATAGGAATGGAATTTAACCTTTTCTGAAAGCTCCATAATGGAAGTATGAACATTATTAAAAATTCTATTATTACATACTAAAGAGGGCGCTCAAATGAGTTTTGGGTTAAATATATTCACAGTCCTTATAAATTCTATTATTACATACTAAAGAGGGCGCTCAAAAAGTGCTACATTATCACTTTTGGTCTCTTTTTAAATCAACTCACATCTATAATTCAAAATTTTGAATTTTTTCCGCTCATGTTTAGTAAATTATATAATTATCTATTGCAAAAGTTAATTTTTATTTTGGTGGAAGCAAAATTTTAAATTTTTTAACAAGAATGAATTAAATATGTATTTTTATATTTTTGACACTTAAAAATTCATATTCAATTCATGTTTTGTTAAAAAAATCAATTTTTTTTAGAAAAGATCCGTAAAAATTATTGCAAAAACTCGTTCAAAATTTTGAACGATACAAATTAGTTGATTTAAAAGCAGAAATAAAAAATGATGACATAAATTTTTTTGTGACCAAATTTCAAAGGAAATTTTTAAAAAAACTAAAACGAAAAATTAGAATATTTATAAAGATAAAAAATATTTAACACGTGAGTTTTTAACCTAAAAAGCCCTTCACTTCATTCATACTTTTATCTTCGTCACACAAATTTCTCTCAAAACTCTAAATTTTCATTCTTTTCTTGCATTCAAGCCATACCCCACACAAACTTCCAACTTTTCTCACTGACAGTCATCTTCATTTCATCATTGACAATCAGAAGGTGAAGTCAAAAATAGACAGAGTGAAAATAAGTTGTGGAACATACGTTAGAAAATTAAGCTGACTAAATTTTACTCTTTAACAATCAATGCACCACACACATATTTGAATGAAAAATACAAAAGTAATTTTTATTACTTATACGGTGATAATTGGATAAAAGATGAGGGACACTATAGGAGTGGCAAATGCCCAGATTTGGAAATCTGAGAAGTAACTAATCCACTAGCATTTGCTTGTAAAAAGAACAACAAATTGGATAAAAGATGAAAAACTTGGAAAGAACTTAAAAAACATATCAAAACATTTATTGATAAAAGCTTATATTAATTGATCCCACACTGTATATGTTTTCATGTCTTCTTCGAATTTGTTGTCCAGAAAAAATGGTTTAGAGCGAGCCATTTTTATATGGAGAAAGATATACACACAAACCAAAATAATGAAAAAAATAATAATATCATAAATGGAACCCTACTTGTTGAAAAGGAACAACAAAGAGCATAATGATGAATTGGGGTCATAAACATTAATAAAGTCTTCATTCTCATTAGTACACAAATAACATAGTTCGGAGCAATCCAACCTTAATATTCTTACGAAGAATTACATTTATTATCTTACATAGATATGGAATCCAGATCTATATCATACACACAAGTAACAAGCCTTCAAATCAAATTTACATCCAAGATAAGCCACAAAGTAATAGTTCTCAAAAACACAATCACATACACACAAAAAAATCATCCTCTTATTAATGATCATCATAAAAATACAAATATAAAAATCATGTTCCACACTCTATGTATGTAACACAAATTAAAACTTCAAAAAAAATAAAAACATTAATTATAAATATATATAGAGAGAGGTGCAACGATAATAGACTTGCTTGATCTAGCAAACAATCGGACCATAAAGCTTCAATTCCCCGAGAAGAAAAGAAAGTAGCATGATGATAAGCATGGAATAAAGAAGAAGAAGAAGATATCACACACCCTTGAGATCATAAGAGTAAACCTTGGTAGCTAGGGTTTCTTCTTCTTTTTCAAAGCCATCTTCTTCTTCTAACCTTTCTCTCTATCTTTTTTCTTTCTTGTAATTGTTTTGGTATTGACCTTATTAGATATGGATGATGGCTTTGGTGCGGTTGGTGGGAGGTAAGAGATGCGGTTGTGATGATGAAAGTGTGAGAATAATAATAATGAAGGGAGGAAGAGAGAAGAGGACATGATGATTACTCTGGGTTGTATATGTGTGTGTTGTTTTTGCATCGAAGAAAGAGATAAAAATCACAAAGTTTTTTAGGTTTTGTTATAGCTAGACAAATTCTCATAGAGAGAGAGAGGGAGAGAAGTATTTATATAGATCTTTGTAGATTTTTGTTTTGTTTTGTTTGTTTTCTGTTATTTTAAATGGTGTGTTAATTAACCTTTTGAAGCCACCATGTTAGTAATGCCTTTTTCTCTCTCCTAATACACCAAAGAAAGTGTTGTGTAAGGCTCTAGACAGCATTGGTTCATATAGGAATGATAAGGGTGTGGGGTTGACTTCATGAAAGAAAATAAGAAAAGAGAGAATTTTTATTTCTTTTTTTCTTTTTGCTAATAGAAAAGAGAGAATTTCTAGAAAGGGGTAATGTTTGTCAGCCGTATTACCTTTTGTACATGAAAATTACTACAATGAAGATGGTGTTACTTAAGTGATGGTTAATTAGAACTTAGAAGTCTGGTTTATGTCTTTCTTAGGAACAACAACAAAAATTGATAAATACATGTATCCGTTAAAAAAAAAATTGTCAAGTCCATATAATTTATCTTTGAGTTATGGCTCTCAATTCTCATCAATTTAGTTCCTATAAAATCAATTTTTAATCTCCAAGCAAAATCAATTATATTTGGTTTAATGGATGAAGGAAAGATAGATAAACGAAAGTGCAAGATAAAAAGATAAGAGGAAAGAAATGTGTGTACACATAAATTATAAATTAAAATTAAAATTTTCAAACGTCTACAATTTCTTTTTGCTACCATTTAACTTGTCTTTCTCATTGTTTGTCTCTCTTTCGTAGCAAATTATATTCTTTTGCTTAACTTATGCACCTTGCAGCTAGGGGTGGAACAGGCCAGGCCGTTCGACAGGGGTCTACAATCTAGCCTATTTAAAGCCTAACTCGGCCCAGCTCGTTTAATAAAAAGGTCAGGCTCAAGCTTTTCATAAAGCCTATTTACTTAAATAAGCTAGGCTAAGGCTTACGAAAAAATCTATTAAGCCCGTCGGGCTGACCTATTAAGCTTTTTATATATAATATACCTTTCATTATTGATAATGTTGATGGTTTTGTTATAAACACAAGCTTTCATATGATTTGGCTATTTAGTAGCAAATATATTGGTGTGATTAGCCCTTCGTAAGTATTTGATATTTAATATAAGTCATATTTGTGTGCTTTAGGCCTTCATAAGTTTTGGCCTATTTAGTGGTAGGCTTATAGATGTTGTTAGGCCTTAATGTAAAATAGGCTTTTAAATAGGCTTTCAGGCTTCATCAGAGCTTTAAAAAAGACAGGTCAGGCCTTGAAAATAAGCCTATGACGGGTAATAGGTCATGCTCAGACTTATAATTTTTGAAGTAGGTCAGGTTTAGGCCTTACAAAGCCCGGCCTACCCCATTTCCACCCCTAGTTGCAGCCACAATTTGAACAAACAAACTTAGATATGTTCTCCACCATAGCTTTGATCTCAATAATCATCGGCGAGTATGTAATGGTGACCCCAAAAATGTACTAGCAACAACTAACCGAACACACCGCCTGACCTCAACATCGTCAAGAAAATATTTATACAAGGGCGTTCATGTGGATCCACCGTCAATTTTCACTGTGATTTCATTACTCATCTGCGACTAGGGATTAGAATAGGTCAGATAAGTCTACAGAAAGTCTAAGGCTTAACCTACGATATATCAGGTTAAACCATACTCTTTTCTTAAATGGAGAAGGTTTAGACTTTTTAGATATCTCTCTTTAGTTAAAAAAGGTCATACCACAAGCCATAAAAAAAAGTGCATTAGACCTATTAGACCGGCCAACTTAAATAAATTTGAATAATATTATTTATCATTAATATTATTATATTATATGTTGTACTTTGAATTAAATTATAAATCTGCTAATTTTTTTAATAATTTAAGCTTATTCGTATACTTAATTAAATGTATTATTATAAATTAGAATTGAAACATTATATAATGTTTAGTCAAGTTTTCTAATATGTTCACGTTAAATAACGAAATGAGAGTTTAATCTCATTGTATTATTAGTTCGTTGGTCTATTTAAACTTTGACCGTATTAATTATTTAAAGGAAAAGCTAACTTGAGTTTAATCTCAATTTTATATAAATACTTGAGTTTTTATTTGCATGCAATCAAACTTCTTGCTTTTGCAGAATTTAATGAAGTATATGAAGGGTTAATATATGTTTACCCCCTTATAATATTAGCGATTTCCGGTTTACCTCCTGTAAAAAAAATTGTTTAGATTTCAACTCTGTAATTTGAAGATTCTTTGATTTTGGACCTTCACAGCATCAAATTACAAAATTTAAGGTACTTTCACCCCTTGTAATTTGAGAAAAATTCGGTTTACCCCCTGTCAGATATTTCAGTTTACCCCTTGTCATATCATCGATTTTGGACTGTCAAAATTCATGAAGGTTCAAAACCAAAAATCTTCAAATTGCAGGGTTGGAATCTAAACAAAATTTTTTACAGGGGATAAACCGTAAATCGCTGATATTACATGGGTAAACATGTATTAACCCATATATGAACACCAATCAACATCTCAAAATTCATATAAAACTAGATATATAACCCGTGCGTTGCACGGGTTTGATTAGAATACATTCGTAAAAATTTACATATGAGAAAATAATAATTTTGTAAAGTATAATCACATACATAGTTTAGTGATTGAACATGTTTTAG
>Ga0315914_1011928_pt1 | contig 10204 bp, 7 predicted proteins | sample MpolenodulesMG_FD_203920 | JGI IMG/M metagenome (GOLD analysis project Ga0315914, IMG submission 203920) | Medicago polymorpha root nodule microbial communities from Los Angeles, California, United States - elongated nodules | ecosystem: Host-associated > Plants > Roots > Nodule | place: USA... | reverse complement strand
CCAAGATAAAAATGACATCAAAAAGAATAGTGTCTAACTAAATTGGTACCCTATTCTAGTCTGTTGTCAATTGCTCATATATATTATTAAAAAAAGGGAAAATTTAGAGGAAAAACTGGGGGGACATAAAACCTGACCCAGTCAACAACCCTAACGGGAAAAACCAAAAACTAAAAAATAAAAATCCAAAAAGTGGATTCAACCCTAAACATTTGTAATAATTAAGCTCAGGTCTAAATTTTGGCGAATGAACAGATCGTCAACACGAAATCGGATCACGTACCATCCACTCCCTGCAACAAAGACAACAAGTATTGACGACTCTTTCGAGTCCATACATACAGTACCACGGAAAAATGCTTGAAAATGGGGGTGAATTCGACCGCTAACACGGTAATTAATGAATTCACGCGCACCAACTCATCTTTATTAGCCATTTCTGGCCCACATCAAGTAAACATACAAACCCAATCGAGGCACATTGAGGATGGCATATGAACTCGACCGCCAACACGGTAACGAATATCGCAGATCCACAATTTACGGTGACAAACGACGCAAATTCACAGCCATTTCTAGCCACACAATCCAAAATCAATCACGAGACCAAGTAAGATTTTTTGAAAACGGCAACAACCAAAGAAGCCAATCCTTGCAAAACTGAATCGTGAAGCAAGCGAGCCTGCAGAGAAACCATATATGCAGCAACCGTCCAAACAGAAACCACCATCGACACCTACCACAACCCTTGCAGACGGCGAATCAAAGAAATCCAGAGGAGGGTTAATCGTGTTGGAGCAGAGGTGGCCGTCGGAAAGAATGGTAGATATCACCTTGGTTGTTGAACCCCGACAACCCAAACCACCAGCGGTGGTTGTTGAAAACAGACGGCCCAAACCACCAGTGATGTGGAGGACGTCGACGAACAAGAACAACCTCCCCAAAACCATTGACATTGAAATCGCCGAGAGATAAGGGAAATGGGTGGTGCAGAGGGCATCAACCGCTCATTGCACCACCATCTATAACAGCTACATCAGAGAAAAGAGTGGAAAGCAGTGATTGATAGGTGCGGAGGCTAGGTTTGATGAGGTGAAGTACGACTAATAATTTAAAAAAAAAAACTGACTGAAAAAGCTTATAACTATACTTTTTAAGTCACTATCTGAGTTACGACAAACAATCATGTGCTTATCACAAGTCATTACACTAAAATAGTAGTAATAGATACATTATATGCTAGTTTTTTTTTTAAGGTTCCTATACGCTAGTTTATTAATCATACAAGAAGTTTTCCAAGTTAGTTGAACCGGTCAAAGGACAACTCATTCATGTATTCCCCTCTCCCTCATTGTCCAATTATAATTATAATAATATATATTTAAATAGAAATTTCAATCGCGTGCACATGTAAATATAGCATTGTATGGTCTAAATTTATAATAAACATGTTATGTTTCACAGGTGTTACAAAAATATCAACAACCTTGCCAACTTAATTACTTACACGATCATGTTTAAAATTTAGTTGCTTAGCTATTTACCTTGTTGGTTACACCGAAGCACTCCTTCATTACTAAAATGAAAATTATTCATGCTCATAAACAATATAAAATCAACCACAACATAAAGCAAAAAGTCATTAATCTCTAACTTGTTATTTTCTTTCTTTCTTTCTTTTCTCTCCATTGAATTGTTTTGTTCTAATTTCAGTTCTTGTGGATTAAGGCATACAAAAATGAGCATAAATTCAAATGATACTTTGTTCAACGAAATTAAAAGATTGAATGGAACAATATATGAAGTTTGTTTTGAGGCTCCACCCCATATTGTTTCAGATGGTTTATGGGGTGGCTATGAAAATGGAAGGAGACCAACAAAATCCTTCTTGACCTTGTTTGAGTTGCAATTGTTTATCATTTTTGCACTCACCCAAATATGTAGTTTCCTTCTCAAACCATTGAGACTCCCTCAATTCCTTCCACAAATGATTGTAAGTAAATCCAATTGACATGATTTTTACAAGAATAATTTCTTTAGTGCATGTTTAGATTAACAGTGATTTTATCAGAATCGTTGTGAATCATCATGAATCTAAACATTCATGCGGATAAATCATAGTTATTAGAAAAAGTTAAATTGCATACGAAAAATAGATTTTGTTTCTAATTTCATTTCTTCCATCTGTAATTTTAATTTGAAATTCATTACTCTATTTGTCCCACAATAACCAATCTATTTAAACATTTCACTCAAATGAAGAAAATTGTATAAATAAAAGAAATAAAATAATAATTTTACTAAATCACCATTATTAAGTATTGATATATTTATAGAGAGTATTTTCTAGAGCTGAAATTAAACACAATACTCATTTCATTTGCAGGCTGGGTTAATTCTAGGTGTCTCATTTGAGCTAAAACCATTGGACACATACATGGGCAAGATATTTCCATATGGAACTCATGACGTGATTTCAACAATTTCATCATTGGGTATGGTGATCTTAGTTTTCATAACCGGTGTGCAAATGGATTTCAGCTTGATAACAAGAACAGGAAAGAAAGCATGGATAATTTCAATAATTGGATTATCTGTACCATTATGTGTTGGTTTTATACCACTACTAACATTGCCTGGAAAAATTCAAGCCATTCAAAAATTACATGGCGGCAATGGAGTCATGGTGGCAATGTTATCTCATAGTCTAAGTCAATTTTCAACAATCTCTTCACTCCTAGGTGAACTTCAAATCCAAAACTCAGAGCTTGGTAGATTATCTTTGTCTTCGGCTTTGGTTTGTGACATACTAACAACAGTTATTTCAACCAATCTTGTTGCTCTTGTGACTAGTCCTGATTTGACGACTCTTTTGAGAAACATATTCTTACTTTATGTATTGTTTGTATTAATACCATTGGTATGTAGACCAATAATGTTTTGGATCATCAAACACACGCCAGAAGGAAGACCTGTGAAAAATAGTTACATTCTTGTTATCATTTCAATGGCTTTTGTTCTTGGTATTTTGTCAGTTAAGATTAATCAAGAATTTGTCTTAGGAGTTTTCGTTTTGGGACTATCTGTTCCTGAAGGACCTCCTTTAGGTTCTGCATTGGTTAAGAAGCTTCAGTTCTTTGGTACAACATTCTTTTTGCCTATCTTTGTAACTACCTGTGTGTTGAAAGCGGATTTTACAATGGATTTGTCATCATATGTTATGGTGTCTACTGGTTTAGTGATCCTTGTAACTCACATGGTCAAAATGACAGCATGCTTTATAACTGCCCTTTGTTGCAAGATGCCTGTTACTGATGCTTTGTGTATTTCCCTCATTTTGAACACTAAAGGTGTGGTGGAAGTTGGCATCTACAATTCCGCATTCGACGATCAAGTAATGCATTTAACTTTTCTTTTTTCAGTTTAAATATGTTTTTGTCCCTTATTATATGATTATTTTGATTTTGGCCTCCTCGAAAAAAAATTGATTTTGGTTCCTCGTTTCTTACTAAACTTTGGTTCTCATATCTACTTCAAAGTAGTTGCAAATACTATAGTTATAAGAGACACAGTTTAGAAACGAGGGATCATGAAGGGGCACAATATTTTTATGTATTTGAATATACATGTAGTACATAAACTGTCGTTCTATATTCTAGTTGGTCCTTAAATTAAAGAAATATAATAAGTAGTCTTTAAATGATTTTCAATCCATCGAGATAGCCCTTGAACTATCATTATATCTCTTACTTTTAAAAGTAATCGAGATACTAACTTGATGGATTAATAATAGTGTAAAGATGGCTTATTATATTTTTATAGAGTAGGGACCAAAGAAGAGAAAGAGCTACAGTTTAGACTAAATTGAAAATTTAATTTATATGTATATGGACTATTATTCTTATTCAAATATGATGCATGTATGCAGGTTATTAATAGGAAAACATTTGGAGTGATGATAATGAGTATAATGATTATAGCAACCATTGTGCATTGGTCACTGAAGTTATTATATGATCCATCAAGAAAATATGTTGGATACCAAAAAAGGAACATGATGGGCTTAAAAAGAAACTCAGAGCTAAGAATACTAGTAACACTTCAAAAACATAACCATATTTCAGCAGCAACAGATTTCCTAGACTTATGTTGTCCAACACAAGAGAAACCAATCACAGTTGATGTTCTTCATGTAATTGAGCTTGTTGGAAGAGCCTTACCTCTTTTCGTTCATCATCGCCTTCAAAGACAAGTATTAGGATCTACTTCATATAAATCATACTCAGACGATGTTATCCTCGCTTTCAATATCTACGAGCATGATAATCAAAATGCAGTATCAATAAACACTTACACAGCAATATCTCCACCAAATCTCATGTATGAAGATGTTTGTAATCTTGCATTGGACAAAGCTGCAACCATCATCATTCTTCCATTTCATATAAGATGGTCAAGTGATGGTGTAGTTGAATCTGACGACAAGAAAGTACTACGAGCATTGAACCGCAAAGTACTTGAAATTGCTCCGTGTTCCGTTGGAATCCTTGTAACTCGTGCTAATTCAATGCCGAAACCAACACTAACAACATCAATAACATTAGAATATTCCACTACTCGATTAGCCATCATATATTTAGGTGGAAATGACGATGATGAAGAGGTCTTATGTGTAGCAAAACGAATGATGAATAATCCTAGGATCAACCTAGTTGTTTACCGTCTTGTTTCTAGGGAAAACATAGCAGAATTGGAGGAGTTAATGGTAATTGGTGATGAAATGTTGGAAGAATTGAAACATGCGGAGAATGTGAGCTATCATGAAGTTTTCACTCAAAATGGATCACAAACAGCATCTTTTCTACGTGAAATAGTGAATGAACATGATTTTTTTATAGTTGGGAGAAGACATGAAACTCAATATCCTCAAACTGATGGGTTAGCTGAATGGAGTGAATTTCCAGAACTTGGTGCTATTGGTGATTTTCTTGTTTCACCTGATCTTAATAGTAGTGCATCTGTTTTGGTTGTGCAGCAACAACTCTCACGCGCGAATGACCTTAAAAGGTGGATTTTGTAGTTGTCAAGACATAATAGATAGAGGCACACTTCGTGCACGGTTAGAAAAATAAACTACAAATTTTTGCAAATGAAATTTATGTATGGTCTGCTAAAGAGGAATTATAGACTTGTACCCATGTAGAAGGTCCAACCACAAGAGTTTTTTTTTGGTTGTATTACATATTCTTTAATTTAATGTCCATGTTACAAATTATTTCTTGAGTTGGTGAAAACACAATTTTAAAGATTTTAATTGAGTTTTCATGTTTTTTAAAGTAATATGTATTAGAATAAAGAGGAAATTACACAAACCTCCCCTTTGTAATTTTTTTCAATAGCAAGTTTATGCTTTCAAACATGCTTGAAGTCATGTTTTGGATTCCAATTTAAGTGAAGATGTCACAAATGGAGATGGCGGTTGGAGAACAAAACGAATGGGTCACTAAATGAATGAATCTGTGTAATTGAATTTTGTTATTGGGTTTGATGGTAATGCTGCTTACTAGTGGGGTTGCTTCCAAGTAATTGAATTGACTTCATAATTCTTCTTCTGCGGCCTTTTTGTAAAGCCTGGACCTGCTTTGGTTTTGAATTTAGGTTTGTGCTTGTTTCATCCTTGTAAGCAAGTTTCATACTCTCTGTTTGTAATTTTGGTTCATCTTTACTGTGTTTATTTTTGTTTTTGATCTAACGGAAAAGGGAGAGACAAACCGTGTTAATAGAGAAGGGTGGTTGAAATCATTCCACATTGTTGCATAATTAATCGTTGAAATTTTATGAACCAATGATAGCAAAACAGCTCCACCGTAATTGGAATTGGAATTGGAATTGATTCTTTGCCACTTAAGATAAGACAAAAAAGAGAAACATGGATGTTCACCAAAGAGAAACAATCAATCTTCGACTTTTAGTTCCCAATTATTTTCCATCAGCACATTTGATAGGTCATGTTAAATGTATTATAGATTTCATTTCAAAGAAATAAGTATATTAGAATTTTTTGTTGCAAACATTTAAATTTTTTAACAAATGATGAATTAAATATGAATTTTATGTTTAAAAAATCATAATCAATGTTTTGTTAAAAAATTCTAATTTTTTTGAAAGAGATATATTTCTAGCAAATACTTGTTCCAAATTTGAATGATACACATGAGTTGACTTCAAAGCAATGGCCAAAAGTGATAATTGAAAACTTTTAGGTGAACTAAAACGAAAAATTAAAATATCTATAGAGACCAAAAATATATTTAAACCTTTTAATTTGTAAAATTACTCATAATTTCTCTTTTTAATATATCATAAAATGTTAAATTGACTTGTAATAAAGTGTGGATGAAGTATGTAAGAGAAGAAACCAGTTAAATTTAGGCTTATGCCACTTCTACTAATAAATTCCATGGCCATGCCTTCGTTGGCCTGCCTGTAATTCAATTCAGCTTTTAAAAAGATTTCCCTTCTATTTTTAAAGCTTTAGAGATAATAATTCTTTAATATCCTTTGTTATTCCCTCCACATCCCAAAAGCCATTAATTTTTAATATCCTTTTTTTTCCCTCCACATCTCAAAACCCATTAACCCACAAATCATAGCATGAATTTAACCCTTTACCATTTTCCTAATTAGTTGAAACCTTCCTTTATTTGACCCACTTCAATTTGGTTGAACTGAATACACAAAGTTAAAAACTGAAATTGTTAACCACTTTGCCACTAAAACTTATTTGCTGATGTATTTGGCCCCCTCAAATATTTCTTTCAAGCTCCGCCTCTAAAATTGGTTGTTTGTTGTTTTAGGCTACCAACTACTCATTGGTAGATGTTAACAATAGAAAATCTAATTATATAATGCTATGTTAACAAGTAACTATTGTTGAGATCAACAGCAAAACGAGTTTATAACAACGTTGTAAATTAGTGATTAAATTTCTACTAGAGAAAACACTCAGAATTAGTGTTCAACACCTTCTCAAACAGGAAGAGAAAAAAATGTGGATTCAACAAAAAAGTTTATATATTAACAAATTCTCCTAACATTGATGTTTTCATTTGACATTATTAAGGCTAATCACATTCCCACCTTGGTGTACTGAGTTTGCAGCCAAAGTAGGAAAGAATCTAACATGGCCATCTTCGGAAGAATCGGAGTTTCTTCTTCCTGACACGAGCTCGAAAAGCATCATTCCGTAGTTGTAAACATTGGCTTTAGCGGTTATAGAAACTCCTGAAATCCACTCTGGAGCTAGATAGCCTCTTGTTCCTCTCATGGGAATGAGGGGACCCGGCAGAAGTCCCTTCCGACAAGCTTTGCTAGGCTGAAGACTGCAACCTTTGGACAAAAATCAGAATTTATGAGAGTGTTTTCTGGCCTCACGTAGGAATGGTACAGACTCTACACTTTTCATGAAGATATGTCAATCCCCTAGCTATTCCAAGAGCAATTTGGTAGCTTACAACAATAGTGAAAATTTAATAATATTCAAGAATTTGCTAAGATATATATATGTATGTATATATGTATATAGACCAGGGTTAGACCTAGAAGTGGAAAAATATTTTGAATTGTGTTCAAATAGAAATTTGATGTTTTAATGAAAAAACTTAAAATAGAATAATGCTAGTAGCCAAGGTTTTGCAACTCGAGAGTTTACCTCAACTTGTTTTGCTTAGGTAAACTCGACTCGAGAACGCGTACGAGTTTACCTAAAATTAAAATTATATAATTTTTTTTAAATGTGTGACATATATAAGCTAATATAATATTGTAAATAGGTCAATAGTGCAAAATATGACTTAATTACAAATGCAGATTATACTAAACTACCATAATAAAATGTTATGCTCAATTTAACATCAAAATACAAAAATTAATGCACAAAATCATAATTTTTACAAGTCTCCAAGTTTAAGTCATCCATAAAACCATCCAAAGAAACAAGTTTCATAAGATCCTAAAGTTGTTAATAAAACTATCTAAACAATAAATTAGTTAATCTCTTCAAAAGGTCAACAAACACCACCACCACAACCCTAACCGGTGTCGCAATCACCGGCGTCGAAATCTAAATTTCCACTGTCGGAATCGCAACGTTAAATAGTATGTGCTCCCCTGTTCATAGTTTGAGCAACAGTAGCTTGATGGAAAAACTTTAGAGCACTAAATATAACAAATTTGATGGAAAAACTTAATTGTAACAGAAAATAAATGACTGAATATTTTCTTTTTAAAAAGGTATTGCCAATGATCAAACATTGTTTATTATAGAGATTAGACTGAAATAGAGAAAATGGGATATAGAAATGTCGCCGTGATTTTTCGATATCAAGCTATTGATTAGCGTTGACTCGTAAATTTTAAGTCCACCACCGAGCTTTAATTTTTTCCAAGGTAAAGGGAAAAATATCGAATAAACCCTAAATTTTAAGAGATTAAAGGTCTGGGGGTTGGTTACATTAAGGGAAGGTATTAGCACCCTAAACGTCTATAGTACACTATAAGAACCTCTTGTTTTTATTTATATTTGTGCTAAATTAATTACTTGCTTGTAAATAAAGTTAAGTGTAGATAAAGAAAGAAAGAAAATATTTTTGTTATTTTGTTGATTTGGAAAGACAAAGTCATTTGCCTACGTACCCGAAGCGGGATCAAAATCATGTAGTTTGGGGTAAAAAACTAAGTGATTTGTTTGATTGATTTTAAAGTTTGAAAATGGTTTTAAAGATAAAAAGCCGAAGTGGCACAAAAATAAAGTGTGATTGATTGATTTTAAGTTAAAGAAATAAAAGTCTAAATATGATTAAAATTAATTGAAGTTTGATTAAAAAAAGGTGAGGAAACACTTGATTGAAAATCAAGGTTTGTTAAGAAAAAAAAAGATATTTTTGTGAGGTTTTTGAATATTTGAATGTTTTTGTGATTTTATGTTTTCTTAATTAAAGCCTAAAAAATAAAGCGTGATAAAATAAACTAAAGCGCGAGGGATTTTTCATAATGACGTTGGATCAAAATGAAAGTCCCCTTTCCTTGGTTTAAAACTACAATATTTTGATTTTTTTTTCCTTTTAGACATAAAGCGGAATAAATAAATATGCATGCAATGCAAGATTCTCACTTATATTTACATTGATCCCTAAGTACATTCCAAAGCATAATAAATAAAATAAAATGACAAAGTAAAATAAAATAACAAATGCAAAATAAAATGCATGAGGTGATAAAGCATTAAATAAACAAATATGCTAAAGAAAAATAAAGATAATGACATAAAGAAATAAATAAAAAAATGCATGAGATGATATTATACCTAAATAAACTAAAAAGGTAAAAAATGTGCACTAAATAAACTATATATAATAAAAAATGCATTAAAATAAAAAGGCAATAAATGAAAAAAAAATCTAAATAAACTAAAATAAAAAATGCATTAAATAAACTAAAAAGTAAAAAAAAAAACACTAAAATAAAAAACATTAAAATAAACTAACACTAAAAATAAAACTAAATAATGTGGCATATTGCTAGATATGCTTAAAAGAAAAAAAAAAGATTATAAAAATAAATAAAAACAAAGCAAGAGAAATAGAATAAATAAGAGAAAAAATAGATAAAATAAAATACAAAAGGGGGAGGGGTGCAGTAGCAAGAAAGGGTGTATCAAATAACAACTAAAAAAACAGCATATAAGACAAAAACTAAAGTGGGGCCCACGGTCAAGGGGGAAGAAGTCAACAACACAAACACCATTACTACCAAAACTCAAAAAAGCAGCAAAATTCACAAACGAATATACCATTTTGCTTGGTTTTTCGCGCTGATCATGAATCTATAATTAGATTTCATAGAGGAGGTTTGTGCAGAGAGAAAGGTGAACAAACAACTTTGAATTTCAAAAATCAAAATCACAAAAAAAGTGAATTAAGCCAATCTAATTAAAGAGAAAGCTTCAAAATACGTCAAGGAGTATGAATATACTAAAACCCACCTTGCTTGTGCTTTAAAATGGTCTAACTTACTCTACCCTCTTCTTTGTAAAATTAAAGTTTCGAATTCACGATTTTGGGTGGTTTTTCTTGAGTTTTTGGTTTATTTGAAGTGTTTAGAAGTTATGAAAATGGTGTTGTTTTCTCTAACCCTAAAAATAGCC
>Ga0315914_1011927_pt1 | contig 10204 bp, 5 predicted proteins | sample MpolenodulesMG_FD_203920 | JGI IMG/M metagenome (GOLD analysis project Ga0315914, IMG submission 203920) | Medicago polymorpha root nodule microbial communities from Los Angeles, California, United States - elongated nodules | ecosystem: Host-associated > Plants > Roots > Nodule | place: USA... | reverse complement strand
GCTAGCTAGCGTCTTCAACTTTCTTGAGAAACAAGAAAAAATTCCAACAAGATTTTGAGTCACACACAACAATAATGTATGTCGTTGCTTTGATAAGCTGATTGAAAATATGGTGAAACACATTTTCAGATTATATAATCCGAATGAGTATTTTCAAAATTGAGTAGGACACGTGAGAAGAGAGTAGGGTGGAAAAAGAAACTGTCAAACTTTTTTTATCTAAGATTTTGGGCTTAGACATTCATAACAAAAAATATATGGCGATCTACACCCGTCTTTTTTGCTACCACAACTCAACATCAACACTAGTTTACTGATGTATTTATTTATAATAACATCTGAAAATCATGTTTCTAAAACACAAATTTATTAGGTCTCATTTACTTTGTCAAAATATTTTCTATTTTCATTTTTTAAAATATGTACTATGCATTTTAACTTGCTATTAAGAATATTTAAGACTCTTGAAGTTAACCATTGTGATTGAGAGAAGATGAAATGCTAGCCAGTGATGATGCAATTCTCAAAATAATGAAAACAATTGTTTTGGCATTCTCATTGTTTTCGAAAACGCACACAATTATTCACTTTAAGAGTCTATTATATCTTTGTTAACAAGTAAACTTAACACAACTTTATAAAGTTAAATAGAAAATATTTTCACAAAGAAAACATGTTATATCTGAGCATCATTGTGTAGCATTAAGAAACTAAGACCATACTTGATTTGTGAAAAAATATTTTTTATTTTCATTTCCTAAATGTGTTCATTTTAACTTGTTAATAAGATGCGAGACTTTTGCAGGGAATTGTTGTGATTGAGAGAAGATGAAATGATACCTAAAGTTAATGCATGTCTAGAAATAATGAAAACATTTCTACGACGTTTAGAAAAGAAAGTAAAGTTAACGTAAATATAGAAAATAGAAAATATTTTCACAAAGTAAACAGGACTTTAGAAAAACATTCTATTGGTGTTCTTCGCCTGGTAAGTTAGGGTCATCGATATTAATGTTCTAGATACCTGCAAAACAGAGAAAAATAGGCTATGCTATATACTATATAAGACTGTCCAAAAATTGGTAAAATGAAGCCAAGGGGAAGGGGTGATTGGAACAAAACAGGGAGTGTGATTGGGACTGTCCACAAAAACCCTGGTCAAACTTATGCTATCTATATTATATTTTTATCCGTAATGAACCTTATAATAGTAGCACTTTGCAATGCAACTGTAATTAGTAACGAAAAGCAAATCAAGTTGTTTGGGTCGCAAGCAAACTCTTGTATGCATTGAATAGTAGCACAAGTTCAGAACTGTCTAATACAATAATTGCATATAATCCTCACCAAAATGTCAAGTAATATTACTATAATTGGGTAACCGTCCTTTAATCCACAAGACCCAAAAATTATGCCAATTGACTTGTAACCCAAGAAATCTGGTGATGTCAATTACTTCTATTAACAAGAAGAAAACAAAAAAACAGCAGTTCTTCATAACTGTTGACTAGCTAAACATATATTCCCTTCTGTATTTTGGCTATGCTATTGGATTTGGAGCCTTTGGTCTCCATGCCTGCTGCTGTGGACCTTGACGTGCTTTAGCAGGTACTGTTGAAGTTGCACCGTTGGAGCTTGCTCCTTGCTTTGAAGTTGCACCATTGAAGCTTGCTTCTTGATTTGAAGTTGCACCGTTGGAGTTTGCTCCTTGCTTTGACGTTGAACCGTTGGAGCTTGCACCTTGCCTGCCATTTTGAAAACGGTGCTGTGACTTTGGGTGTGGGAACACGCCCCTTTGCCCCTGTGGCAGTGGATGACTTGGATGAGAGTAACCTCCATTGTAATTTGGGATGGCAGGCCTGACATTATAATTTGGAATGACAGGCCTGGCAATAAGGCTCCACACATGTGGTGGTGCTAACTGTGTCAGAAGAGAGTTTTGATTCTGATTTTTTGATATAAGTAAGCTGTAAGTCCCTACAAATGCTTCGGCTATCTTTTTCAGCTGTTTTGCGCTGACAGATCTTCCTGAATTTTCCGGCTGCTCAAAAGGATCCTCAACCTAACCAAGTAAATTTCAAATACAAGAAATATCAATAGCAGAGCAGGAGAATAAGACAAAAGGTGAACCAAGCATTTTTTTGCGAGTAATTAAACATAGTCTATCCCCAATCGCACAGAAAAAAAGTAAAGAGAAAGATATAGTTCAAGTGAGAAGAGTATTACGAATATTGCGTAAGTCTTGGGCAACCATCTCATGTTGTTCTTTATCTGTTCCCACTGTCCACTATAAGTGCAAATTCCGATCTCTGAGGCCCATTCATCGATCTGAGCAAACTGCGGGATCACAAAACATGCTCCGATCATTATAGTAAATAAAAAAATGCCAAGAGGGTTATGTTATAATTTGAAGAAATTCACTATCAAGTCCATATTGTTTGCTTTTCATTAAAAGTACATAATATTTATCACTACAACTTCTCATTGGAATTTTAACAGATTAGGGAAAGAGACAGGTAATCTAAAAATTACCAGCTATGAACTGTATGTGCACATAAGAATGGCAGATGTTAAATGGAGAGAGCATAGAAGTGTCTTTCACTGATACTAAAAGTATGTCAAGAAGAGAAAAATTTACCTTTCTTTGGAAATCAATAAAAAGTTCAGGCAAAGATTTTCTGTTAATTGGCCTGGACTTGTTTGATATGAACCTGTTTATGTTGGCAGCACAGGTTTCTGCAATAAGATTCTCTGCATCAGCTCTAACACCTGCAGGAATTACATCAAGACAAAGGTTATATAAGAACTGATAATGGATTAGACCTAACTCAACCCTAAAAGCTGTGCATGTACAAATTTCTTAACATTGAAGCATGCACGCAACATGAACATCTAAAAGAAAAGCAAATATTTCAACTTTCCAAAAACAGTTTTAGCTCCTATAAAATTTGCCCCAACATCTCAACGTATAGAATAATGATACTTCATGCTTGAAACCAGAGATGAAATGTACCTCTCAGCTCATCCACCATATTGTAAGGGTATATATCTTTCAGTGGTGGTAAAATTGCAGGAGCGCATGTCTGAAAATGAAAGAAAACGTTCCATGCATCAGAAGACAAAGATCCATTTATTATTCGCAGAAGACAACCAACAGACAAAACATATTAAAGCGGAAGCATCAACTATGTTAACTTGTTACAAATCTTCAAACTGAACCGAGCACCTAGCAGTTTTCACAAGACTGAAACCAAGTGGTTGAGCTCAACAGGTTAATGAATTTCAGTTAATGTTTAATCGATCAGGAGTATCTGAGTTGAAGTTTTGCCTAGAACAATCATTCTCTAGACTTTACTTACCTTCCACCCGAACTTTGGATTACTAGTGTCCCTTTTCCCTAAGAACCGGAGGGTTGAAAATAAAAAAAGAGACCAAGAGACTGAAGACACTATCAAATGGTTGAAGGTCTATTTCATGTAGGGAGGGAGATATGACAGAAAGTACACAGAAGAGGCATAACATTCTAGCAAAAAAATCAATCCTAAATAAATAACTTAAAATGATAATAAGTATAATAAACAAATATTTCCAAGAATCTGCTACATTGACCACCCCCCAAAAAATGGAAAACGCAAATAAGGATAGAAAAATATCACCACAAAGAAATATGCAGAAGCAGAGAGGTACCTGAAGGTGGAAGATTACAAGTAAACTGAGCGTAAAGGAGTTGAAACTTCCAGTCTTAGAGTTATTGATTTTATGTGCTTTGGCCCACTCCTTCACCTACACAAGCCAGAAAGAATAAATCAAACCCAAGCAATTGTTAGCCCAGACCAGCTACCCAAGTTATTGAAACTTCAGCCACAAGAACGTACCACTACAACAAGATCATGAAAGCGGCCATCTATCCTGTGGATCCAAAGCAAGAATTTGGATTTCATCAAGCCTGGCAGGTTATTGATCGAAACATCACAAGATATGCCATGTCGGACACTTTTAAATTTTAGAATGGGAACTCTTGCTTTGGGGATGAACTGAAAGTTCATGTATCCACCTGTAAATCAGTGTTATTACCTAATGTATTAGGACATATCAAATAAACTTGTAAATTCCATGCATTCCTTTTTGTTAATTATGGTTATAAAACTCCAATGTAACAAGACATGTTATGCTTAATAAGCACTACTTATAGAGCTCTAAAATCTATAGGACAAATATTCAAAAATAACATAAGCCATTAGAAATCAGTATTGATATTGATGCGAGTGAAAACAGTTATTATTGGACTGAGTGGTACAATAAGTGATTGTCTGGTTTTATTATGTATGCAATTATCATGACACTAAGTACGACTCAGTCTTAAATGTCATATGGATATTATAAAGCGATTCATTGACCATGTAAGATCATTCATCCCAGTTTTCTATTTAATTCCTGAAGCTAATTTTCTTTCTTTAAATCAACTCAATACGAAAGAGGTATCTGTGATAGCAAACAGGACATAATTTTGAAGCAAGTCATCTCCTCATGTCTTGATTTTCAACCAGCCTACCAATTTCAAATATATTTTTAAAATTACAAGGAACATTTCAAGGTGAATTAAGAAACCAAGATTTACAACTATCCTACCAATTTCAAATATATTTTTAAAATTACTACGAAGGAACATTTCAAGGTGAATTAAGAAACCAAATTTGTACTTGCACAAGTCACTATTACTAATAAGTGCTCTCTAAAATAGTTGCGTAATATGCTAGAGTAAACCCATTTGGTGCATGTATTATTTGTATTTTTAAATCTAGGAGAATCAGGCCAGTTTTGTAGGACTGAGTCAGGCCTTATTTCCAAATTTTAAAAGGTAACGAATACAAAAAAATTGTACCAACTTCCATGCGACAGAAGTTTCAAGTAGAAGAAAATTACCTTTCATCCTCAAAGCTTGGAGAAAATTTACAAGCAACGTTTGTTTTTGTTTTCTCCCAGCAGCTCCAATATGGGAACCATTTAATAACTGGATTGAAATATCCAAGTCACCCCATCGCGTGAAGAGATTAGATACAACTGACCCAAATGGTTCAACAGTTGCTCCTGTTGCAAAAAATTGAGTGCAATTTTAAATTCTTAAATTTCATAAGATACAGGACCCCAAGCTAATGTGAAAAACTTCATGGTAAGTGAATTTAACACATTTGTTTCAAAGTTGGTTGTACTCATGGCAAACAATAAAAATTAAATGTTTGAAAAGTTGTTTTAACCATAAGATAATACAATTCATCTTAATTTCCATTATTTATTGGAGAAACCTTCAAGCTAATGTGAAGCTATTTCCTACAAGTTGGTATATGGTATCTTTCCATTCTTTAGATTTTTTTTTTGAAGAAGCTAAACTAGCCCACCGAAATTGGTACCGGGGAGCAAGGTTGTTAAGAGCGCGATCTAGATCGTGAGATCTTAAGATCTTGCGCGTTTTTCTCTCTCCACCGTGCCGGAGCGGCACGAAAATCGTTGAAGAGGCCGGAGCGGTGAGCGTGCAGAGGAAGATCTTGAAATCGTAGGAGCAGCGCTTTATCCCATGCTGGTTTCACACGTTCTTAACCCGGGTCGCACATCTTGACCCGGTTGACCCGGAACAACCCGCACCTTTACAGCCCAGTTTTGCACGTTTTGACTCGGAATTCTATCCGTTTTTCATCGCAAGAGAAGGAATAGATTGAGCGTACACTTATTTTGGGACTCGGTGGGTTTTTAATTGAGATTTCTCCTCAATTTTGGAATTTCTCATCCTATTTTTGGGACTCGTATTTTTTTTTTTTGGTTTCAAGGTATTTTTTTATTCATTCCCTTCTTCCAATCAATAAAAAATTCCATGGTTGGTGGGAATTAATAAAAAATTCTATAATTTATGTTTTGGACTTTGGTCAAACTCTCATCTTTATGATTGAATTAACTAAAAAATGATGGTAAAGTTATTTTTCTTAGTTATTCCTATAATTTTGTGTGTTTGGTGAGATCTTACGATTCAAGTTACGATCCTACGATTTACGCTTTTTTTACACCCAAACGATCTTTGGTTGAATCCCGAGTTTGACAACCATGCCGGGGAGAATAGAACCAGAGACCTTTGAGAGGAGCAAACTCGAAGGTCCCAAGCCAACACTACCAGACCAACCCAAGTGGGTTCTTTCCATTCTTTAGATTATTTATGAGAATAGAAAAATTTAGTACAACTGTGTAATCGTCATCGTGATACTGTGATAGAACCTTAAGATATCTTGAGGTTAGATTCATTAAGTACTATACAATAAGATTAACAACAATAACAAAGTTAAATGATATGTTGTTTGCAGAGTAAGGCTATTCTTCAACCTTTAAAATTTCCCAGGACAGAAAATTTATACTCATGTTCAACAGGAGATAAAGGAATAACTATATAGGATGAAGACTCAATCAATTGAAACGTCAAAAACCCTCCTCCATACATGAATATCAAACAATAGGAGTGTTGGAAAATGTGTGTTCGAGAGTGTGTTAATATCAAATGTTTTTAAAATATTGATCAAAGACATTTAAGAAAATAATCAATTATAAGTATTCAAAGAGAAAGTAGAGGCTCTGAATAAACAGAGGGAGCTAGTGATCCCTGCCACATAGGTCTGATCCTGTTACTGGGCCACGACAATGAGACACATTATAGTGATTTAATGACTCTTGTATATTCAATTATGAGTATCAAAACTAAACAACTATATGCACATAAAAAATTCATGCAAACTAAACAGTTATATGCACATAAAAACTTCATGCTAATCAAAACATTTAAAATAATGTAATTAGCCTCTGTATGGATCTTCTTTCACCATATACAGAAAACGTGTCTTTAGTTAGCCTAGAACATATGCGATATTGGGTTAGTTATAAAACTGTTTGATCTAAGGTTATCAAGATCAAGTTTATGATCAAGATCGGAAGGTGGGTAGCAATATCGCATCATGCAATATCGCAACTACGGTCAAAAGATCCTATTCTAAGTTTATTAGGATCGGGAGGGAGATAGCAAGATCGCAAAATGTAAGATTGTAACCACGATTGTAAGATCCAACCAAAATGAAAATATTAGTGTATATATATAGTGCATAAAAGTTCACTAGTTTAAAAGTAGAACAACTAAGTCCAGAAAAAAACAAAAAATAAAAATACTCAAAAGCTTAAACAGAAAACAACCAAGTCCCCGAAAAAACTACTCAAAGCTTAAACATAAAACAACCAAAATCACGAATGCAGTATTGATCCAAAAAACAAAAAACTGAGTCCAAAGACATATACACAGAGCAATCACTAAGTCGCGAGAGAGTGAAAGGCAGAGATGGTTGTTAAAATGAAAAAATATAGGGTTTCTTCATTTTAACTCAACTGGGTCGTGCATGACCCGAGTAAATCCGAACCCAAAAATACTCAGGATCGCGCACAATCTTGCAATTTCAGGATCCAAAAACAATTTTGAAACCATCTTGCATCAATCTTGCTCAAAAAGGGGATCGTGCGCGCAATTCAGATCGGAAGGGGTGAGGATCGCAAAATTGTAAGATTTTATTATTTAAATCTAGATCTTGATAAGTGATAACCTTGGTTTGATCCAATCAAATTAGCTTTTAAGGTTCAAACAAGCAGAAATACTTATGCATAGACATTGTAATATAAATAAAAGAGAATCCTTCCAGTTTTATGGAATATCAATTCATTTATGAACCTTTTATCTTACTTAACTTTAGTGTTAAATCAACACCTATTCAAGTTCTACATTTAAGGAGCAGAAACAAAACTTTTAGAAATTTACCTCTCAGACTCTCCACGGATTCAGCAGCGCTTCGCAAATCATTAATAATTGCAAGCCGTATCTCCCAATCTTCTTGTGAGGGTGTTACCATCCGAAGTATATCAGTTAAAACAACGCCCAACATACTATGTGAATTCATTTTCTGTCTCTCAGTAACTCCCAATAGTGACGACAATGGTTTGCAGAACTAAGTGAACAAAATGAAAGCAATAGGATCACTAATCTACAAGCATATGCATCTTGAAACACGCGTCATGTCCTTTGAAATCCCTGGAGCAATTGTTCATAAAGTTAGAGACTGAACTATGTGGATCTATTAAATTCAACATACAGTTAAACATGAAACCTGACATGAATATTTACATGGATGAGAATATAAAATCATTTAATTAATTGATAAGTCATAATCCTTCAAAATCAAATCTTGTTGGTTTCCACCCATGATACCAACATCAGAAGATATCTAGACATGATAACAATTAATACGATGTTTATTTCGTATTTAGGGTTTTGACCCAAGCATCAAGCACAATCACAACTAGCTACCTATAATAAATAAATGACACGGATAACTATATCTACGTTATCAAACACAACATTACAGAATTAGGAGGAGCTTTGAAGTCAAAGTGTTATGACAGAAAAAGAGAATAAACAGAATCATAGCAGAATGAAGAAGAAAAATGCAAACAGATTTTACGTGCTTTGGTCAATATAACCTACATCCACGCGGACAGGGAGAGAATTTCTTACTTCTTTCCGGAAAATAGATAAGAGAGCCGCAATGATACTCTGAGAAACCCTAGTACCCTTATCGCATTGGTTCGGAATTTCAAGGAATATATATAAAGGGGTCGGTTCACATTGTACTCCTTAATATTTTGCGCTCCAAAATATCAAAATATTGGGCCGGGTTACCATCCGAGTCGGTCCATTAATGTGATTCAATGCGCCTCCGCATAAAAAGGCTATCATGCGCAATCACAAAAAGCTACCCAATACATATAATCCACAATCGACACAGCTAATTATATCTAACATATCCAATACAACACAACGGTAGATAATCTTGGAAGTTTGAAAGCGAAGTGTTATGACAGAATTAGAGAAAAAAACAGAATTAAAGTCGAATGCACACGGATTCTACACAGTTTGGTCAATGTGACCTATGTCAACGAGCAATAAGAGAGTTTCTTACTTCTTTCAGGGAAACAGATATAGAGCGCTGCAACGATACACAGAGAAACCCTATCACTCCCTTATTGCACCGATTCAAAATTACAAAGAATACATAAATACGATCCGATCCGATCCACATTGTTATCCTTATTATTTTAAACTCCGAAATATTCAATCAAGTTACAATTCGGGTTGGCCCATTACCATGAACCTATGCATCTCAACACAATAAGGCTACCAAGTATCAACACTATTTGATTGGTGCCAGTGTTCCTTGCTCTCTCATAAATTCTTATAAAAACCAATTAATGTTGGGACTTGGCACATTAACATGATTCCTTGATCTCATCTATGAACAAAGATCAATCAATAATCCTGCCTATAAAAACTACTTCTAACTAAAAATCACCAAAAGCAAGACCAAAAATCACAGAATTACACAAAATTCCTATTTTTCTCAAACCAATTCAACCACCTAAACCCATAACTAAAAAAGAAATCACAATCAGCAAGAATACAAACAAACCAATCAAATAGCACCTAAATAATTCTAAAAAAAAAGAAAGAAAGATCATCAATATCGAAAAATACAGCACTAATAAAAAAACCACAATCAAGCAAATGTAACCCTTCAAATGGGAAAATCGGTGAAAAATAAATAAAGGGTCATTGCTAAAATTGAAATTGGCATTGCAAAGAGTGATAAAAGAAGCAACTTTACTCGTTACGGTGAGTATGAACAATGAAGCAACAGTAACAGTGATAACCGTACAAGAGTGACGTTACTTAGGAAGAAGGGTTTTGTTGATTCTATTACAAGAACTTTACATAGTTACCTTTTCATTCGTTCGTTAGATTTGGAGGCGGGAAAAAGGGTATTGAGTTCTTCTTGTTCCTTGTACTTTGAAAGGAAGAAGTGATGTGTGGAGTGTGATGATTTTCAAGCATATTCAACAAGAAGAAGAAGAAGAAGAAGAAGAAGAAGAAGTGGGTTTTAGGTAACTTTCATAGTACCTTTTTTGGGCCTATCATTGAATCTACTTTGTTTGGGGAATGATTCTCTGAGAATTTTTGTGATCTCATTCACAAACATTTGTACTAGTGGTAAATTTTTAGTTTGACTTTTTGAATTGGAAAATTTACTTTAAAATTTAAATTGGTATATATTGACTATTATCAGTTAAATTAGGT
>Ga0315914_1011924_pt1 | contig 10205 bp, 5 predicted proteins | sample MpolenodulesMG_FD_203920 | JGI IMG/M metagenome (GOLD analysis project Ga0315914, IMG submission 203920) | Medicago polymorpha root nodule microbial communities from Los Angeles, California, United States - elongated nodules | ecosystem: Host-associated > Plants > Roots > Nodule | place: USA... | reverse complement strand
AATTATATGTTAGTTTTTTTTTTTTCTTCAGGGTTTGTTTGGTTAATAAATTGAACTAATTTGAAGTTATTGTTCATTTTGTAAACTGGGTTAGTAGAATTATTTAATTTTGTGTTAATTTTTTAAGGGTTTATTTGGTTATTAAATTGAACTAAACTGAATTGTTGTTCATAAACTTTATATCTTTTGGTTAATTTTATAAACTGGGTTGGTTCAATTTTGTTGATATTGTGTTATTTTTTCAGGGTTTGTTTGGTTGCTTTGAAATTTTCAAGGGTTGAAAAGTGAAAAAGTGAAAATGACAATTGGAAGTCTTGCACCTAAGACAGAGAAGAAGAAATCATCGAGATCATCGAGAAAGAACAAGGCTGTTGTGAGTGAAAATGCACCTTTGTTGCCTAAAAGTCAGGAAAGTGATTCAGGGTTTGATGATTTCAATGGAGCTTCATTTTCCGGTGCCGTTTTCAACTTGGCGACTACGATTATTGGTGCTGGAATCATGGCTTTGCCTGCAACTTTGAAACAGTTGGGGTTGATTCCTGGTCTTTGTGCTATCCTCTTGATGGCTTTTTTGACTGAGAAGTCAATTGAGCTTTTGATTAGGTTTACAAGGGCAGGGAAATCTGTTTCATATGCTGGTTTGATGGGTGATTCCTTTGGGAAATATGGAAAAGCTATGGCGCAGATCTGTGTTATTGTCAATAACATTGGTGTGCTGATTGTTTACATGATTATAATTGGTATGATACTATAACCATTCTTGAATTTTAGTACTTAAATATGCATGTGAGGAAGTTCATTATTATCATTGCTTTAGGCTTTGTTTGGATAAACAACTTAATTAAGTCCTTATTGCATCAGTGTTTATCATGTAAGCTATTCATACAAGTAAAGATATAATAAAGTCAAATTGTTTTCGTTAGCCATCTTGTAGAGCTTATGGAAATAAGTTGAAAACAACTTATGGGCATGTCATAAGTTGTTTTGATAAGCTCTCTCAAACAGTCCTACAAGTGCTTATGCTAGTAGATCTAGTCAATTCAAAAAGGCCCCTAAATTTTTTATTGTTCAATCCTCATAATCAAGGGTTTAGGGTTGTGTAATTGAGTTTTTTATTGTTCACTATGCAGGTGATGTGCTTTCTGGAACATCTTCAAGTGGAGAACATCACTATGGTATCCTTGAAGGATGGTTTGGTGTGCACTGGTGGACTGGGAGGACATTTGTTGTTCTTCTTACAACGGTTGCTATATTTACACCCCTCGCAAGCTTTAAGCGAATTGGTGAGTGTTCTTCCTTTATATGAAATTTAAAGAAAGATGATTAGTTGTGTCATTTTGTTTTAGTTTTGATAACAAGGCATTGCTACAAGAGTTGTTGTTGCCAAATTAAAATTAGAATATCTATTTGCAAGTGTTACAGTCAATTTAACTCCCCATAAAGGCTTCATGTGCATTTTGTATCCTCAATAATTGCATGTAAATAGCTTTAATTTTTTGTTACTCGCTCATGCTTTGAAACTGTCGTTTTTGTGGTAGAAATTAAGTTTATGAAAAATGAAAAGGGAAGTTTTGGAAAAGTGTATGATGTTTGTTAGTTGTTACATATGGTTGAAGTGTGTTTGGTGTCTGACACATACCGGTATCCAACACTGACACACTAGTGCATGTGGTTACATTCAGTCCATTCCATTTTTTCAATGTATTACTGTGTTAGTGTTAGTGTCTTGTTTAGTATTAGTACTTCATAGGTTGTTAGTGTTACCGGTATATTTATTATTTGTTTGAACATGGATAACATGGCTTGGTGGACATACAAATTATTTTTCTTTGAACCCTCATAGATTTTGTATTTGTTTTGATCTATTGGTCTTAGAATAAATGCAGAGGTTTTACATGTATGCTCTTTGGTTGCAGATTCGTTGAGATTCACATCTGCCCTTTCTGTTGCCCTGGCGGTTGTTTTTCTTGTCATTGCTGTGGGAATTTCTATTGTCAAGATTATAAGTGGAGGCATTACCATGCCGAGACTGTTCCCAGCTGTTACCGATGCAACATCAATTGTTAACCTATTCACTGTGGTTCCTGTGTTTGTGACTGCCTATATCTGTCACTACAATGGTATGCATTTTATTCAAACCTTTTATGTCAAGCTTATTTATCTTTTTAGACTTTCTTTTGATGTTTTCATGTGAAATTGATTTATAAAAACATATTGATAATCCGAATGAGATGGACCTATAATTTGTTCGTTCAAATGGCCTTATCCTGTTTGATGTTAATGTCAAGCGTAAGACCCTATTTGGATAAACAGCTTAATTAAGCACATATTACAGAAGGGCTTATTATACAAGTGCTTATGCATAAGCTATTTTTATAACATGATAAAATAGAGTTGAACTGTTTTCATTTAAGATATAAGCTGTTTTCATAAGCTATCATAGAGAGCTTATGAAAATAAGCTGAAAACAGCTTATAGACATGTCATAAGCTGTTTTAAGTACTTATGTCAGTAGTTAAGCTCAAATAAGCCAATCAAAACAGGCCCTAAATGCAAGATTCTCAGTTGCCTGAAGTGGTCTAGAAATTTTGAACCACATGTATTACTTAAGATAGACTTTGGTTGCAAAAGTCTTAAACTCTGAGAACATTCTGTTTGCAAGAGTCTTATGTGTTCGCTCTTTTTTCTGCAGTTCACAGCATAGATAATGAACTCGAGGACAACTCGCAGATGCAAGGCGTTGTACGTACAGCCCTCGGTCTATGCTCATCCGTGTATTTAATGATAAGCTTCTTTGGGTTCCTCCTATTTGGTGAAGGAACTCTTGATGATGTGCTTGCCAATTTTGATGCTGATCTTGGAATTCCTTTTGGTTCTTTACTCAACGATGCTGTTCGTATTAGCTACGCTGCACACCTCATGCTTGTATTTCCAGTTGTGTTTTTCCCATTGCGACTCAATATAGACGGTCTTCTCTTCCCTAAATCAAGACCTTTGGTTCTGGATAACTTCAGATTTGCATCAATGACTGTTTCCCTTATTGGTGTTATATTCTTGGGAGCAAATTTCATTCCTAGCATTTGGGATGCTTTCCAGTTCACTGGAGCAACCGCCGCAGTCTGTATAGGATTCATCTTTCCAGCTGCCATCACTCTTAAGTAAGTTTTCTCTAATTAATGATTCTTTTGTCTTTCGATAATATCTTACTTCCCCCGCCGCATGGTGGAAGAAAAGATAAATACACTTGATTTTTTTGAATGGGGAAACACACTTGATTAATTTATTTGAATGTTGAATGTTTCTTGTCGTCATCTGCAGTGTTGTTAAATAGCAGTGCTATAGCATAGCAAAATTTGAACAGATCGCTATTGTTTCACGATACACTATTTAGTTCAATTGTTGTCACATCACTATAGCACTGTTGCGTGGCACAATTTGAATTAACTGCTATTTACTGCAATGTGCGATTGACAACACAGCATTTGATTGAAATCGTGTGGAATTTGTATAGCTTGACAAAATGTTGCGAAGTGATCTAGGAATTTGAGATGGCATAATTCTCTTGTGTGATTATGCTTTTGCTGCTAGCTAAACTGACTTTTTTCCACCATCTTTTTAACAATGCAGGGACCGCTACAACATAGCGACTAAATCTGACAAGATTTTATGCGTTGTTATGATAGTCCTAGCAGTCTTCTCAAACGTCGTCGCTATATATAGTGACGCCTATGCCTTGATCAAGCAGAACAAAACTTCACGCGAATGATGGTGACGGTTCTTGAACAAAGGAACCAAATTGGTTGGGATTAAATTGGTCGGTCAGAAAATCAGGGTTTTCTGAGAGGGTCTCATGAGTCGTCAATTTTGAATAAACATAGAAGCAACCCTGTGTACAAAATTGCTTCAAAAAGTGTTGAGGCATGCAACGTGTATTCAGCCTCATTTGTAATTTGCGAATTCTGTTATAGTTGTCATATGGTTCTTGTTGAGTAATACTCTCTTTCCCTGATTTGTTCCTAAAAGATGTAATATAATTTTTGTTGGCATTTGTATGTATTGTATTGAGTGAAGGAATGAACTATGTAAGAATGTTATAGTTCTTGAATTGGACAAGAGTTAGTTACTATAGTTCCCCCACCTCCTTTCTATTTTTGAAAGTTTTATGTGTGTTGAGGAAATTTGTTAGGTGTTGGTTTTCTCATTTTCTGCAAGTAGTGTGGTGTATCTAACATCTTAATGCGATACATGATGTTCACTAGCTCAAGGTCCCACCTGGAGACATATGATTGATTGTCTATAATTGATCTTTGTAGCCCTGTCATTTCAGATCGAAGATGTGTCTGGTATCTGACACAATACACGAGGTTATAATCAATCAATTTCGTTTTGTCCACATGTTTTCATTTTGTCTACATGTCATGTATGTTTATGGTTCTGTAGGAGGTTCTTAATTGATGTCAACTTGGCCATAGTAGGACCTTGTGTCAACTTGGCATCTCATAATCATGCATCAATGTTTTCCGCTAATACATGTATTTTACAGCCAAAGATAGAAAAATGAGAATCTACTAAAAAACTTTAAGCAGAATAAAAATACCATTCCTAAAGTGTTTCATCTAATCACCTTGACATGATTTCTAGCATTACATCTATAGAAAGAACAAAAGACTTGCAATGACATCAAAAACAAGAGACAGACAACAGCAAGAAAAGTAAGAAATTGCCATGAAGAAAACACATAAACCTTCATGAACTTCCAAACTTTGATACTCACATTACCATTATAATGCTGGTTAACATCTTCAATGACCTTATCCAAGAATGGAACCCTTGTCAATTTAATGGATTTGGTCATTCCATTCCACAAATTAGCCACCTCTTGATCACTTTTTAAATGGTTCAAAATAACCCCTTTTTCTCTAAGAATCCTTGCATCTTCCTCAGTGTCAATGATTCCATTCATCAACTCGGTATAACGCGCGAAAACCAATGGTCCTGATGAAGTTGATGCTTCATAAGCAACTAAGTTTCTCATGAACACTTCTGTGTTTATATCTAAACCAATTGTTGGAAGGTAAAGTGTTGTTGTTTTTACATCAAACCAAATAGTTGATATATCTCCTCTAGTAGCAACGAAACTAACTCCGGATTTTGATAGTTCTAAAACCGAAGGAATAGCGATTTCATCGATTAACAATGAATTGTTTGTGATATCATTTTCTGCTTTGGTAGTTTCTTTTTCTTTAGAGAAAAGAAAGTATTCAACCGGTTGCTTTATAATTCCCATTCCAGGAAGGTTAGAAATGATTGCCCAAGGCAACCAAGTGAAAACTTTCATGGCTTTACATTGCTTGAGTTTCTTAAATAAGCTTATTAACAGTGTCTTCAATTTCGAAAGCAACCTACAAACTTCACATAGGAATTTATTAACGTATTTCATATACGATTTTTCATCGTCTACGTTATCTTTGTGTTGATTCTCCAATTCGCCTACTAGATCTGATTGTTCGTCCAATTTAGGCACAATCATGTTATACAAAAAGTCTAGCAGATGCGCACACTCAGAGACAACGATATCTGGATAGTCCTGTTCCATCACTTTGAAAGGAGAAATCTCTTTAAACAATCCTATAAACATTAATATCAACATGTCATCTGCTAATTCAAGTGATGTGAATTTAATCTCCAACATCTTTTTCAAGATAAATAAAGGGATTTGATTTTCAAGCATTACTATGTCTTTCAAGATTGCATTATGACCTAATTTCCTCCCTCCATAATCAAACAAATGTGACATCCTTGAGGAAAAACTTAGTATCATTGTTTCATCTTGAATAGTGTAAATTTGAAGGAATTCTAACAAAAATGAGGCATCAACAACCATCATCCACATCAATGTTTCAACATTAAAATTTAAATACTTATGGTAGCATGATCTAATTTTGTGCTCTAACCTTATCAATTGGTCAACAATATGTTCTAACTTGAGACTTTGTAATTGGCTTTGGAATCTTTTTGTTGAAGCAATTTTATATCTCTCCATTTCATATAGCTCTTGACGCCAAAAATGGTAAGGTCCAATTGCAATTTGTTGAGGAATATAAGAATCTGGATCACTAGCCAAAAGTGGCTTAGGTACATTGAAGATAGATACAATAAATTCAACATCATCATCAAGTTCTTTATCTAAGGACTCACGTATTTTAATCACCCACTCAAGCTCATCAAGATTGGTTTTGGAATCATTTGCCAATATAGGTCTAAAGTTAGACATGTTTTTGGAGAAAATGGCTTTGGTGGAAATGACTTGTTTTGGTTTTTCATGTAGTGAAAGTGAAAGAGAGTTATGCTTTTATTTAATGGCTATTATTTTACAATTTGTTTTATTGTAAGAAACGTGTTTCATAGGCTTAAATGTCAATGAATTTGGTAAGTTGTTCCTTTCAAGCCTTATAAGTGTGAAAGTAAAATATTTATTATGATATAAAAATTAGGGGTATTAATGCATGTAACTGTTTATTGCATAATTAAAGGGGGGAGTTTTGTATAAAAAAAGAAATACTTAAATATTGGAATGAAGTAAGTCACAAATAAACTAATGACAAAGGAATTGGGCAATCCATCATTAGAAACTCAAACCTTATACTAATATTGGCTGCGTTTGGTAACATAAATAAGCTAGTTTATAGTTTGTTGGATTAGCTTATAAGCTCATTGGATGAACTTATGAACTTATGACGTGTTTGGTAACAAGCTTTTCTTATGAACTTATAACTTTTTGTGAGAAGCTATTTCAAGTAGCTTTTGAGCTTATAACTTGTAGCTTTTTATATTTTCTTCCATTTTTAACCTTTAATATTATTTTTTATAAAAATAAACTGCCCACTAAATAGGCCTTAACTGCCCACGTTCCTAATTTGTATTATTCCTTTTTCCTTAATTCTCTTATTTTACGTTGCTTTTTATTTTTTTAACTCTGTTTTTTTTAAGGATTAATTTCAGTTCTTTGAAATACTGTTTGAAAAGGGACACTTTCTATTGTACTTATATATTCATATTATCATTTTTTTTCCTTTTAACTTATTTATTAATTCAAATAAAAAGAAAAAAAATCATGAAAAACAAATAGAAGAGATATAAAAATGAAGTCAGACAAGATTTGTTAAAAATATATATCAATTAAATTCATAAATCACAAGTATCATTTTAAAGATAAAAAATACTTTGAAATAAATTACATATTTAAGATAAATATACCAGTTAAAAATATTTAGTAATTTATATAAAAATAAACATACAGTACTTTTATGTCATTTTATACTTATCACTCATTTTTAAAGTTAATTTTACCAAACACTTTAATTTCAAACAGCTAGCTTTTCAGCTATAAGCTTTCAGCTATCAATCATCAGCTATAAACTATCTTTTCAGCTATCAGCTAATTTATAGCTTCTTTTTACCAAACAGAGCCAATTATAGCTTCAGAATAATTTTTTGTGGCTTAATTGTATTTTTGTTCTCCTAATTTCGTTTATTTACGATTTTGATCCCTCAATTTCTAAATCCAAATTTTTTGTCAATTAATTTTTTGAATTTCAGAAATTTTCTTCGTTATCATATTTTAGACTTCTTTTAGGGAATATTTTGGACTTATTTTTTTGTTAATGTCTCATATTGAATGTGAAGTTGAACAGTCATTGGAGTATGCGACAATGCATATTTCGTTTTAGAAATACGTCTTTTTGGTGGAAATGACTTGTTTCAGCAAAAAATCAAGGAACTAAATTGTTTAAGCCAATTTTTAAAAACGAAGAGATGTTAAAAAAATAAAAAATATTAGATACTTGCTCAATAAACACCTCATTTTGACTTTCAATCGACTTGTAACTTCCAATAAGCTATTCTTAACTTCCGATCGACTTTTTTGAACAAGGTGATCAATTTTGAGTAAAATTCAAAAGATTATATAATGCAAAACCCAAATCCACTTGCTTTGACAATTTCTTATCCCACTCTACCTTCTTTTGGCTCACACCTGCAACATTTTAGATCAAATTATATAAAGCTTAAATAGAAAGAAAAAAAAAGTATAAAACATAATTTAACGACATAAAATAACATAATAACAGAAATGATGAAATTTCTGAAAAGGCATTCGAAGATGTGCTTTTGTACTTGATCCAATTGGACTGCCAAGTGACATATTTCAATCGGCAGGTCAACCAGATCAAGTTCACAACAACCTCTTTGTAATCATATCTGCAACATAATGATGAAAGAATGAGTGTTTTAAGAGGATTGTTTCGAGTTTTTTTTTTAATCGGCATATATTTCAAAGGCCAAGCACCAAAGGTGCAAAAACTGGCAAGCTGTTACAACAAATCAATGCCCTGCGAACTAAACCAAGCGAACAACAACAAGGGACATGCAGAAAATATAAATACAGTAACAGGGAAGTGGCAAACAAAGCCAAAACACCAAAAAATGAGATATACAAAACTCTCCCTAGATACCGTACCATCAGTATAAAACCTGCACAACAGTTGAAGGAGCCAAAACAACAAACTCCCAAAGCAGATCCAAAAAAGACAGCGCCGTTCTTTTTGAGTTAGATCATGTTGCCTTGCCAACTGACATATTTTTATTGCGAAGGCAACAAGATCTAGCTCATAGCAACCTCTTGGTGTACATATCTTTCCAATAATTTTTATAGTTTTTTGTTGTGTTTTACAACAAATAAACCAATCACACTAATTTATAGAAGTTTTTGTGTGTCGTAAACCACATAAATTGTCGGTGCAATGTGGACCATAGAAAAAACCTGTGCTAAATTGGTTCGGATTATATAATTCGAACCTAACTTGCACCCTACAAAACAAGAGTTTTAACATAGGGAATTTAATTATTTTTGACTTACATTGAATATAACAATTTCAAATACGTCAGAGACATAACTCAACAATGTAAAACACGTAATAAAACAAAATATAACAGATCACAAATCAACTAAACTAATTTCTTCGTCGGATTCCTCCAACAGAGCCCTGATCTCTTCATAGTTTCTAGGTCACATCAAACTTTTCTGAATTTCTTCAACATATTTGACTAATGAAACGTCCAACTTGGTCGGTCCTTTAGTAATTACTAACCAAATATCGAGAACATGGTACTTACATTGTCGTCATTCTTAAGTTTCATCCGGCTGAATTACGCTCGTTCGACTAAGTCGGTCAATACTTAATACAATCCACCCTCCTTGCGTCTCTGTGGTTGATTTGATTCAGCTTATCCTTCAACCCGGAGAGCGTGAGATCATTCAGAACCCTGAACATATGGGGTGGTTTTCCTCCGTTGCAGTAAACTACATCTAGCTTGGTGTTCGGATCAATGACCGACGTGTCCATGATCTTTTGATGTGGTTTATTGCTTATGAAAACATGCACACTTATTTATAGAAGTTCTAGGACGTTGTGAACCACATAAATTGTTTGTGCAATGTGGATCACGTAGAAAATTTAACACATTATTGAATCGGTTCAGATTATATAATCTGAACCTACTCAGAGTTTGGCTGGATACTTGCTCAACAAGAGTGACTTTGGGTTTTACCAATATCAATGGTTGGTCAGATCAGTTGAACACGTTTTTTTTACCCCTCAATAATGAATCGTTACACTCTATGCACTCCAATTTCACAATTTCCCCTCTATAAAATACCCTTCAATCCTTCACAATTTCTCATTCCATCATCTCACACTCTCTCTTTCTCATTTCTTTCCACAATGTTGTTTCCATCATTAGTCTTTCATACAAAAAGGTTAATCTAATCTTTTAGAGATTGTATGAGTGGACAAAAGTGATGGTACCACTCTGCAAATTTGCACAATCACTCAGGGGTTAAGGATTGTTTGCTTGGGTATAAGGTTGACCATCAAAGATTTCTTTGCCCTAGAGAGAAAACAAACCTTACCTCAACCTTCTTTCCCCTTCAATCTTCTTGTGATGCAAGTTTAGTTTTAGGTTTAATAAATTAGTGTTAGGTGTTTGAAAATTTATTTTATACTAGACTTTCCACCCGTGCGTTGTAAATATAGTTGGCCAAAGCAAAGTTTAGTAGCTCAATTACAACTTATAATTTTAATGTCATCTACTTCTAGTACAAATGTTCATTATGCTTGTTCACGCTTACAAATTTCGTTGTCTCA
>Ga0315914_1011914_pt1 | contig 10212 bp, 7 predicted proteins | sample MpolenodulesMG_FD_203920 | JGI IMG/M metagenome (GOLD analysis project Ga0315914, IMG submission 203920) | Medicago polymorpha root nodule microbial communities from Los Angeles, California, United States - elongated nodules | ecosystem: Host-associated > Plants > Roots > Nodule | place: USA... | reverse complement strand
ATTGGTTTTAAAAGAAAGAATAAATCTCTGTCGTTGGTTACAACTTACGCCACATGTCGTTCCGCGAGCCAACGAAATGTCGATCCGCATTTCCTTTGGAAATGGAGAGGATCCGGAAGCGACAAATTGTGTGTGAAAAAGTATAAATGCTCTCATATTTATTTTGAATGAATCTGGTTCCTTGATCAAATCCAACTGTATTTGCTTCGTGGTCCACCGGTGAGGGACTTAATTGGACCCTCATCGTAGAATCCTAATATTTCTTTTGTTGAAAACTTTGTTATTTTAGAATCATTTATTTTTGCTTAGGTTCAAAGCAAATTTTAAAACCACCACCTTCCCTCATAGTAAAGTAGCAGAAATGGAAAATAGAGCAAAGAAGGAGGGCATAATAGTCAACACAGAAGTTGTACCTGCTCAACCTTGCAAATGAAGACTCTACCAACTAGAGAGTGAAAGTGGAGAGAGAAACGAAACAATTCTAGTTGATCTTCTTCTTCTTTCTATGCTTGGCACTTTCGCTTTCCTTCAAGATTTCTAGAAGATTCTGTTATGGCAGTTCCCGTTGAAGAAGCCATTGCAGCTCTCTCCACATTCTCGCTTGAGGTATCAAATTTCTGCTACATTTTTCTCATTTCATTTGCTACCAAATTTCAAATGCGCTTTGGGATCGTTCCTTTTTCTTTGCAACGGTTTGGTCTGATTCGGTCAATTATTCCCTAAATTCGCGTTAATTCTAATTATAGAAATGTTTAGTAATCTAATTATTATTATTATTAAGTGTAAATTCATAGATTTGAAAGAACTTTTGAATGAGACTGTTTGGAAGAACTTATGAAAATAAGTTATGACATTTTCATAATCTATTTTCAGCTTATTCTCGTAAGCTCTCTTGGATAGATTACGAGAACAGCTTAAAAGGTTTAGCTTATTCTCATAATCTATTTCTTTAATCCGCGTTAATTCTAATTATTGAAATGTTTAGTAATCTAATAATCATTTAGGATTGAATACTAACGTAAGCATTTGAAAATGCTTGGATTATGAAATAGGTTATGACATTTTCATAATCTATTTCAGTTTATTTCCGTAAGCTCTTCAGGATAGCATATGAAAACAACTTATAGCTTATAAGAAAACATTTTGACTTTATTTTATCTTTTTATTAAAGAAATAGCTTATACATAAGCACTTATATGGTAAGTGTTTGTTCTTTAAGCTGCAAAATAAACTGTTTATCCAAATTTTATGATAAGCGTTATCCTTCATTTGCTACCAATTATGAAATGAGCTTATTATGGATCACTTTTTATTCTTTGCCACTGTTTTGTCTTCGGTCAATTAGTCCCGAAATCCAAATTAATTCTAATTACAGAAATGTTTAGTAATCTAATAATCACTTAGGATTGCGTAATGGCATAAGCACTTTTGAGGTAAGGGAGGTTTGGTCACTGTTTTTAGGCTGTTTGTTTGTGTCCTGCTGCGGTTTGCCTCTTTGGTTCCTTTTTGTCCGTTTTGGTGCTGGGCAGTCAATCGCTTGGATATGCAGCGACTACTTGTTGGAAGCCTGCTGCCACTTTCGTTCCTGCAGCTGCTATGTTGTTCTGCGGTGCTGGGCAGTAGGTCTTTAGAAGGTTTTTCTTCTCTGTGTTCTCACCCGCATGTTGGGTGTGGGTGGTTTTATCTTTTGGTGTTAGGTGGTTCCTTGGGAGGGTGTTTTTTGGGGTTCCTCATATATACGGTGGAGGTCTCACCTATAGGTGATCCGCATATATACAGCACCTTGTATTTATCGCTTTTCCGTCCTAGTTTGTGATTTCTTTTTACATTCTAGGCTTAATAAATTTGGCTGATTCAAAAAAAGACTGCTTGGAAGAACTTATGAAAATAAGTTATGAAATTTTCATAATCTATTTTCAGCTTATTTTCATAAGCTCTCCATGATAGATTATGAAAATAGCTTAAAGGTTATACCAAAACATTTTGACTTTATTTTATCTTCTATTACAAAAATAGCTTATACATAAGCGCTTATATGATAAGCACTTATGCTCTAAGCTGCAAAATAAGTTGTGTATCCAAACAGTCTGTATTTGCAAAATAACGCATTGCAAGAACTTGAAGTTCTTATTTTGGTATATGCGAGTTAATTTTTCATGTGATTCGTATTTTGTTCATTAATTATGTAGGACGAGCAACCAGAGGTGCAAGGACCTGGAGTGTGGGTATCAACTGAGAGAGGTGCAACAGAGAGTCCAATAGGTAACTTCTTATTCCATAGTTCAACTATTATTCTCTGGATATGTCGCTAATTTGAGATTGCGCTGTAAATTTACTTGAAAATAATGTCAGAGTCTTTTGTGTTTTGCTTGAAAGATGCATAGAGTTATTGGTAATTGCTATCTAATGCCGTTTTTTTTGTAGAATTTTGTGATGTTGCGGCATACAGACTATCTCTGTCAGAGGATACGAAAGCTCTCAATCAGCTGGTATGATGCTTGCTTTTGGGATATTTTTGTTGTTTAACCCCGTCTGTTGTAAATTTTAACTGCTTTTGCTAATACAAAATGCAGAATTCTCTTACCCAAGAGGGAAAGGAGATGGCATCGGTGCTTTACACATATCGTAGTTGTGTCAAAGCACTTCCTCAGGTAATATTTCTATCATCTATCGGTAGTTAAAGCCAGTCAATGGACATAAAGTATGCTGTTTTACTGGTTAATGAGGAAATATTTTCAGAAGGGAAAGGGTTACTTTTTAGACATGAAGTACATATTATATTTGAATTTTCCTGGCACTAAATCTGAAGTTACCGCGATTGTATGCTAGTTTCACATGAAATGTCTACCTTGCATTTTGCTAAGGCAAATTTTTTACAGTGCAAGAACGCAACAATATCACCAGTTTTTTTTTTGTTGGATAGTCCATTCACAAAGTTCTAATGTCAAACCTAGATTTTTGGGACAGTGAATGAAATCAAGTAGTTGAAGCTTCATAAGTAAATGATAGCTTTGCTTTATGCAAGTATGCAACATGATATCTTGCATGCATTCATTTTCAAAATCAATTTTTGGTCTGTTGATATATTTGATAATATTAAAATGACCCTATCAGAAATACATTTTCATTCCCTAAAAAAAAAGAAATCCATTTTCATATGTTTATAGTTTCTCCTTTAACTTGTGCATTTTGCCACAATGGGACAGCTTCCTGATTCTATGAAGCAAAGCCAAGCTGACTTATATTTGGAAACATATCAAGTTCTGGATTTGGAAATGAGTCGTTTGCGTGAAATTCAGCGATGGCAAGCATCGGCTTCCTCAAAAGTACGGGTTGTGCTTTACATATTGTATGATCCTCTTTTTTATTTTTCAGAAACTTAATTTGATTCAGAGATTTAGCATGTTAAGTAAATTCATTCATGTCTTTTTTTATGCAGTTAGCGACTGACATGCAACGTTTTTCTAGACCTGAGCGGCGCATTAATGGGCCTACAATATCTCATCTTTGGTGTGTTATAATGCTTATTTTGTTGTTTTTGTCACTGTTATTTATTTATTTAATAGCTTTATTCTTGACTCTAGGTCTATGTTGAAGTTGTTTGATGTTCTGGTGCAACTTGACCATCTTAAAAATGCTAAGGCAAGCATACCTAATGACTTTTCATGGTACAAAAGGTATGCATTTAGTTTCTGCCTATGTTACTTTATCTTCATGTAGAGGATCTTCAACTTTACTTTCAGGTTCTGTTTGTTATGTCTTTCTTTTGTTCCTTCTTTGAATCCCTTTATATTAATGGTGCTTTTAGGAGTCTGTAGTTTAACATGTAAATTAATGAGCAGAGATTTTCTCCATTTATCAATGTTGTTCTTGAATTTAACTTCTGTAGTACATTCGATCCAATGCTTTGTTGATTGGAACACCTACTTCAAATTGAGGCACTTTAGGGATCTAACTTTTTGCCTCACCTAAAATGTTAAATATTATATACTATAGGAATAACCAGCTAGTGTTGACTACGAGATTTCCTGACGGAAGTGTCTGATTGGGTACTATGTGGTGACCAAAATGTGATTGAAGAAACTAAATGGGCATACAGTTGATAATATCACCTTCTTATAAAACAGCATGACTGAGAGTGCATGAGGGTTGCATGACATTCCTAGCTACTTTAGTTTGACATACTACATGAAAAGTATTAGGCATCCACATTCTCCAGTAAAGTTACACTGTTTTGTTAAATTCAGTTTCTTTCAGTTTTCTTTGTACTTTAAGATGATGGATTAATTCTGTGTTTGGTTTGAGAGAATGAAAATAAGGAAGACATAAATTTTGTTACACTGTTTTGTTAAATTCAGTTTCTTTCAGTTTTTCTCTGTACTTTAAGATAATAAAGTAGTTCTGTGTTTGGTTTGAGAGATTGAAAACAAGGAAGACAAATTTTGAATATTTTAAATTTTCTCCTTTACTTAATGAAGTTTCTCATGCATTCATGTTGGTTCTCCCCACTTTGTCAGGACTTTCACACAAGTTAGTGGTCAGTGGCAAGACACTGATTCAATGAGGGAGGAATTAGACGATTTACAGGTGCATAATCGTTGAAATTTGCCAGTGTTTGAAATTCAGAAATATGTACATTTATTATTTATTGTTTGATTTCCATAATCTTCATCATTTACATTTTATTTTGATTGAAAATCCTGGCAAAAATGGATTATTGACCTTTCTTTATCATTGCATGTGCAGATTTTCTTGAGCACTAGATGGGCTATTTTGTTGAATTTGCATGTTGAGATGTTCCGTGTAAATAAGTATCCTGAATATCTACTTCACATTTTTTCCCTTTCCACACGACTACCATCATTTCCACTTTTCTGGTTTAATTGTAATTGTTTGTCTATGCTTAGGATGATCGTGGGAACTGATTCCATCTGACAGATAAAATGGTCTATTGAGAAGAAGATTTGAGTGCTAGTTTATGTTGAAATTTTAGTTACGAGAAAGAGTTTAGGATATCAACGGACTTTCTCCTTAATGCATATATACTTTCATTCAAAAGAAACAAGCAGATTTGGTTCGAGTCTCAGCTAGGAAATGAAGAAACTGTTCTATTCAAGTTTTCAATCTAAACCAAGTTGGAGGAAATCTAGCTGATTAGAATAATTTTTAATCTAAATTTTACTTCTTGGGTTTTGTCTTTGAATACTGTCTGTGCAAATAATCCTGTTGTTTTATCACACCCCGACTAAATTTTTACTTGTATGTGTATCACCATTTTTAACTTTAATGTTTGTATACCCCCTCTTCTATTTTTTATTCAATTCCTTGACCTGAATTAGTGTAGAAGACATTCTTCAAGTTCTTATAGTATTTGCTGTAGAGTCCTTGGAATTGGACTTTGCACTTCTCTTTCCAGAGCGCCACATTCTTTTGCGTGTTTTGCCTGTTCTTGTTGTCCTAGTGACATCTTCAGAAAAAGACAGTGAGTCTCTGTACAAGAGGGTAAAAATCAACAGACTGATCAATATATTTAAGGTACTGTTACATACATACACCACACACACACTCATATATATATATGCTTAGTGATAAATTATAATTTATATCTACTGGGTTCAGAAAAGATGGTGCTATTGAATTACCTGAAGAACTTTACATTTCATGCACTGAATTCTTCTCTGTTGACTGGAAATTGAGATCTGTTTATCTTATACAGAATGAAGCAGTTATTCCTGCTTTTCCAGATCTGCATCTCTCTCCAGCTGCAATAATGAAGGAATTATCAACATACTTCCCAAAATTTTCTTCCCAAACTCGCCTTCTCACCCTTCCAGCACCTCACGAGCTTCCACCTCGTGAAGCACAAGAATATCCTCTAAATTGGTTTTTGTTTTAACTGATAATTTGATGCTAATATTTGTTATTATTGAGCCAATATTTCATTTCCTTGACCTTTGTCATGAACAAATATTACTTGTTACCACTTTCACCTCAAATAGATGGATTGTGACTGTGACATATACTTTAGGATAACAAATTGCATGCTTTCTGTTCTTTCGAGTTAAACAATGCAAGGAGGGTGCTCTGTAGTTCTTTCAATTTCTGGTTGATGAACTCTGTTCGAAATGAGAATGAGAAAGTGAAGAAAAATAATAGAAAATGAAGATGTAAAGAGAGATGAGACAGAACGAGCTTTAATATGAAACAACCTCAAGATAAAGTTCTCATATATGCACATTCGGTTTAGCAGAATCTAGCAATAAATTAACTGCCTGATTATGTATATATAGAGGGGAACTAAAACATTGATCATTGAAACTTTTATTATTTTGTATTTTAGCCAGAATTGAAAAATACATTTGTTGAAAACCGTATCGGTTGTCTCAGCATTGAAAATTTGCTGCAATAGTTTTTCTCTTCCTGCATAATTTTGTGCTTTTCGTGGTTATATAGTGCGGAAAACTTGATAGGTTTAATATATGCTCTCACAACACATGATGTATTTGGATAATTAGATTAATTTATAGTTAAATTTAATTATGGAATTTCGATTATTGAGAAATCCTTTACTTCTGAAGCTTTTAATTTGTATCAATGTATGAAGCATCTTCCTTCTGTGTCTTAAGAAAGTAACCTTGACATGAGTCACGTATCAGAGACATTATCTAATTGTCAATCATATTGGAGCCGTTCGTGCTGAGCATGATGATTTCACAATTCGTTTTGCTTCAGCAATGAATCAGGTAATGCCCCCTGCTCTGCATTGGAAAAGCTCTCCCTGAAAGCTTATTTGTATTGTTTCATGCCATTTAAAGCCTGCGTGAGTTTGTTATCTAACACTGTTTTTGCAGCTGTTGTTGTTGAAGTCCACCGATGGTTCTGATGTTGATTGGAGCAAAGAGGTCAAAGGGAACATGTATGATATGATTGTTGAAGGTTTTCAATTATTAAGCAGATGGACTGCACGCATTTGGGAACAATGTGCATGGAAGTTTTCTCGACCATGCAAGGATGCATCGCCATCTTTCTCTGACTATGAAAAGGTAAGGAATGATCAAATTTTCTAATTATTTTCATCCTCTATTATCTTGTGCTTTTTTCTTCTCATTCTTTTCACTGGCTGTGATGTTTAATCAGTGTTCTAATCTGGTACAGGCACTGCGGTGCTGCTTTGCCTTTTTTTTTTTATTTGTATAAAATAATTTACTATTCGTGTCAAAGAGCAATTCTGACATTGCAATTTGTATTTATAGTGGTGTTGATACTGCCTGTAACTTTTCCCCATCAAACTTAAATCAACTGAATTTGTATTTATTTCCATTGCCCCCATCAAATTAGGTATTCTAATATTAACCAATATTTCCATCACTTTTTATTCGTATGGAACAATTAACTGTTCATGTTAAAAGAGTACTTCTAAAATAGAACGTGCTGATTTTGATACTCCTTGTCACTTCAATCATGTTAAACTTGAATTATCCATTTGCGTTTCCACATCAACCGCATGAATCTGAACCATGTATCACTTAAACCCATCTGAACCCACTTGGGTTGGTCGGGTGGTGTTGGCTTGGGACCTTGGAGTGTGCTCCTCGGAAGGTCTCAGGTTCGATTCTCTCCCGGTGCCAATTTCGGTGTGCTAGTTTGGCTTCTTCAAAAAAAGAATTATGCACAAACATGAACTAGGTTGATTGTTGCTTGGTTTTATTTAATTAAAAGTTGCCACTGTACCACTTGTGTACCTTGAATTGTTTCTTATTAAAATATTGAAATATATTATATAATAACATAAATACTATTTTTTGCTTGTAGGTAGTACGATATAATTACAGCGCAGAAGAAAGGAAAGCACTGGTCGAACTTGTGAGCTACATAAAGAGTGTTGGTTCTATGATGCAGCGGTGTGATACACTGGTTGCCGATGCTTTATGGGAAACAATACATGCTGAGGTCCAAGATTTTGTCCAAAACACATTAGCTTCTATGTTGCGGACAACCTTCAGAAAGAAGAAAGATCTCTCTAGGTAGGATTCTAATTTCAGTTGTGTGGTATGAACTTGTTAATTTTGTAACTTGCTATGCTCCTTGGACAAATGATTGATAGAGGTTTCGAAGATGTGCTCTTTGACTGTGTCATGAGAACATAATTCTTCTCGAGCAGAATCAAATGTAAAATATCTTCATAATGCAAATTGATGATAGTTGACTTCAAAATACAATTTCACTTTTGTAGAACTGGGATTTAAAGAGAAAACCCTTTCTGTTGAAACTACACAAGTGAATAATTCCTTATGTTTCATCTTATTTATCTAAATGTGTGGACTATGTAGACTGTAGAGCCTGTAGTACAATCTTGTGTAAATAAAACAACATAAATAAGACAACTAGCATTAATCTGCCACTGTTTTAGCAATACAGGCAAAATTTAGTGTTTGGATTGGCCTATTTTATTTCTAGAATTTTTATAATCGAAGAGTTTCAGCCTGCAAGGAGCTTTATGCAGAAAAGTTGTTTGTGTAAAAATTTAGCCAAAATGTGCAGTCATTATAATCTGTTAGTTCTTTTGATATCTGTGAACAAAGAAGATTGAATGATTGGAGCGAGTGTCCTTTCAATAAAAGGGGTGTGCTTTGTTTTTAGTATGAAACTGAAATAAACATTCGGAAAGACTTAACAGATCCAGGAGAGTTTCAGTTTTAAATAATCAAATGCTCGTTTGAGCTGATGTAAGTTGCATGCTACTTGCACTTGCACATACGTGAACAGATTATTCCTTTTATGTGAAGTGATTGTAATGAATTTTGTTGATCATGTAAACCTTTTCTCTCTCTTATGTAGATTTAATGAGTATGGGTAGATTTTGTTAGTGTTATTTTTTTTTTATTGGAAGAGTAATTAGTGTTATTGGTTTCACCTTTTTGGTAAAGGTTGAGTTTTATTTTTAAACACCATATTCAATCCTTTTTTGAATTAACTAAGTTCCTTAACTTCTGGATAAAGTTTTTAGGTTGCATTTTATTTCTTCAATTAAATGATGAGGAAAATTCCAGTAAAGCAGCTCAACGACTGAATGTCTGCATCATATAGTACTGGTTTTCCTCTGATACCAGTTCATAGAAGAACTAGGGGGAGTCTTGGCGCAACGGTAAAGTTGTTATCATGTGACTGAAAGGTCATGGGTTCAAGTCCTGGAAACAGACTCTTGTGTAAATTACAGGGTAAGACTGCGTACAGTACACCAAATGGTGGGACCCCTTTCTGGACCATGCGTATGCGGGAGGTCTGTGCACCGGCTGCCCTACCAGTTCATAGAACTAGGACCAGGGAATTATCAAGAACAATGGCACAGTAGGGAATTCCCCTTTGTGCTAGATTGGAAATTTGTTGCATAGCAGTGTGAACTATTTACATATTATTTTAGGAACCTGAAACCTCCCAATTCACTTCTGTTCGACAAAAGTAATTATTCTACAAACAACTCTGCTATTTATAGGATTACTCCCCCTAACTACCTTCCTAACTAACTATTTCTGTTATAGTACCAACAGTTACAAACTTCCCTACTTTATTCCCTTGTTAGACTTCCTCCTTACATATACTTGATTGATATGGGGTCGCTGAACTTTATCTTTTTTGCCTCAACTCTTTTAGATTGCACCTATCAATTACCCAAATGTGGATTTTCAGGATTCTTTCTGATATGAGGACCCTTTCAGCTGATTGGATGGCTAATACAAGTAAGTCAGAATCTGAGTTACAGTCCTCACAGCATGGAGGTGAAGAAAGCAAAGCAAACATATTTTATCCAAGGGCAGTTGCCCCAACTGCTGCTCAGGTCTGCATTATTTCTGTTCTCTTTTTGTTGTGTTGTAGTAACTTGTTACCATTGGTATGCTTAGAAGTGAATTGATAAGAGCTCAAAGCGTCAAAGCTATTTATTGTACTGTGCCATTTGTGTAGATGTTTTGTTAAACTAGCACATGAGCTTACTATGCTTTGATAGAAAATAGGCCAAATTACACCATGGGTCCTTTAAGTTTGAGGTTTTTAACACATAGGTCCTTTAAGTTATTTTTTTCCCACAGCAGTCCTTGAAGTGTATAAAAGTTTGCAGCGTCACCCTTCAATTAACTTGCTGTTACAAAAAATCTGAATTGGCTGTTAAGTTGGTGACATGGCATGACAAGGCAGTTATAGTGTAGATTTGGCTGT
>Ga0315914_1011911_pt1 | contig 10212 bp, 5 predicted proteins | sample MpolenodulesMG_FD_203920 | JGI IMG/M metagenome (GOLD analysis project Ga0315914, IMG submission 203920) | Medicago polymorpha root nodule microbial communities from Los Angeles, California, United States - elongated nodules | ecosystem: Host-associated > Plants > Roots > Nodule | place: USA... | reverse complement strand
ACAGGACTACTTCCGGTTTGTGGAAGGAACCTGTATAATTGCTTGTGTTCTTTCTTCTTCTGTTCTTTACATTATCCGCTGCACATAGACTCTGAACTCACTCAGACTCTGAACTACTTCAGACTCTAAACCTGAGGACAGTTATCTAGAACGTAAAAGAAGAAGTTTCCAAAAACACAATTCAACCCCCCTTCTTGTGGTTTTTCTCACCTTCAGTGGTAACTAAAAACAAGATATAAAAGATACAAACATACCCTGAAAAATCAAGGATAAGATAGATTCTATCTCGAAGCTCCAAAGTAGCCTTCCTGTTGAACTGCTTCAGTTATGAACAAGAAATTTTGAATGAGGAAGGCTGGTATTTATAGTGAGAGTTTCTATATGAGTTTGGGCTAAAAGTGTGGGCTTTACCCAAAATAAAAGCAGGAAAACACAAATGTGCTAGGCACATTGTTCATGTGTTAGGCGCATGAGGTCTTTCCTATGCCCAAATTCTCCGATTTTCCGTCGTTTTAGGTCTTCGTCTTCAAATAACTTACCTCAGGACTAGGGAACATAATTCCTCCCTGTTGTAAGTCTTCTGAAGCCTCTTGAATCTTCATTCTTGTCTTCACAAGGTTTTGACAATTCTTCAGTTTTTCTTGCTTTTATTGTTGTTTAAGCTTGCTTGTGAACTCTAAATATCATAAATTTACATTAAAAATTGCGTAATGATAAGATGTCATCAATAAGCTAATATAATATTGTAAATAGGTAAATAATGTAAAATATGACTTAATTACAAACGCAAATTATACCAAATTCTCATAATAAAACTTATGTTCAACTTAGCATCAAAAACAAAAATTAACGCACAAAATCAAAAATTTCATAAGTCTTTAAGTCATCCATAAAATTATCCAAAAAAGAAAGTTTCACAACACTGTATTATTGGGCTGGGCTTTAAAAAAGAATTGGATTTTAATTGAAAACTGACCCAAAACCAAAAAAAAAAAAAAAACTGATTTTTTAAAAGGTAAACTAACAAACTTGGACGAGTTTACCCAATTTTACCAATTCTAAGCCGTGTTAACTCAGTCAAACTCGATAAACTTTCCGATTTTACCAAAAAACGAGTTTACGTCTGAGTTTACACGATTTTGGCACCTAAAAATGTAAACTCGGACGAGTTTATGTTTTAACACTCGATTTGCAAAACCTTGCTAATAACTGCTAAAAACATGATATGATAGATTGACATCACTCCTCTCCATCTTCATTTGACAATGGTTCGTCGTATAATTCGCTACTTTAACGTAACCTCTCAGTGTGGTATATTCTTTCCCACTTGGAAAACTCTTAAACATACTGCTTACTTGATGCTAATCGAGGAGGGTGTTCTGAAATTCAATGATCTGTCAGTGATTTGTGCATGTTTCTTGGCTCTTGTTTGATATCATACACAAGTAAAAAGTAAGTAAGAGACTCTAAATCTTCTACTGAATATAAGTAATGTGCCATGTTTGCTGCTTGTTCGTAAATAATTTGTTTTCGAGGTCTTTTGGTTGAACTTGGATTTCCTCAAACATGGTCAATATCTCTTTAAGTCGACAACACAAGTGTTCATCCAAGTTGTTGAAAGTCTTATCTTTCATGAACACACCAATCATATCAAAATTGTTTGTCATTTAACATGACACCTATGATGACTACTTAATAACAAGGTGGTTATTGACACCCATGTTATCAATTTTTTGTTAGCAAATTGATGCTTATTGACCAACCACATCAATTCGAAGATGTTAATTAAGAATTGATTTCATCCTTGTTGTAAATAATTTACTTTCCTAGAATATATTTGATAAATTAGACAATAGAGTATTCGTTTTTTTTTTTATTAATTTTTCCAGAATTTTTTTCTTTTTTAAAATTTTTTCCATAAAATTTTTTCATTTTTATTAATTTATTTCATTTTTTAAGAATTTATTTTAAATTTTTTAAAAAAATACACAAATGCCACGTGTACCCATAAAAAATAAAAAGAACTAAATTAATTATACAGCCAGCGCACCACGTCATCATAAAAAGGTGACTCAGCGTCCCACATCAACTAAAATGCATAGTCAGATGACCTAGGGGGTATTTCAAAACAATATTTTTTTTTACAAGGACCGAATCTAATTTTTTTTTACAAGGGCTAAAAGCAAAAGTGTCTTATATTACAGAGGGGTAAAACCCTATTTACCCAATCATAAATGAGAAGTGTTATGGACACATTCTTCTAACACTCTTACACCACTTTATTATTGGGTGAAACACATGTTGATCCCATACTTTGAAAATGAATCTCATGTAAAGTGGTGAGTCAACATGGATACCATCCAATAATTAAAAGAGTGTTTATAACATTTCTCCAAATGAATTAGACCAACTATAAGCCTTCTATTACAAATCTTCCTCCTTCAAGTCACTCTCTTCACTATTCTTCAATATTTTCTCAACCTGGCCCCCATTCTTGAATTCAGTTAACTCTTTCTCCTTTGAACTAGTTTCATCACTAACCTTGTCATCAAAGTGTGAATTCGTATGCTTGAATTCAGTTGATTCTTCCTCTTTAGAACCATTTTCTTCACTCACATTGGATACTTCATCAACTGTAGGTCCATAAGCCCAACTGCATACTAAATAATACAGTAGATTTAGAGCATTAATTCCAACTATAACCCAATAATACTTGTCGAAATGACCCTTGTTAATATTATCAGAAACCCACCCTTCATTTCCTCCACTTGAAGTAGTGCTTTCTATAGTGCTCAATACTAAAGAGGATATCAAGTTTCCTACACCCATTCCCAATCCAGAAAGGGAAGCAGCAACACTAGCCATACTCTTTGGAAACTCTTTGTAATAAAACTCATTTTGGCCAATAACATTGAACATTTCAGCTATACCAGCCAAACAAAGTTGAGGTGCAAGCCACATTGCAGACATTTTCAACACTCCATGAGTATCATTCAAATATCCTTCTTTGATTGCTTCCTTTCTCCTTACAGTCTCAAAAACTGCTGCAGTTATCAAGTGAAGAAAATTAAAAAACAACCCAATTCCCATTCTTTTCTTTGGACTGATAATTACAGGCTTCCCTCTTATCTTTGATGCTAGAGGAATAAGAACACGATCATAGAGAACTATCCATGTTAATATTGCAACTATCAAGATAACAGAAAAAGATCCTGCTGGTACTTCAAAGTTTGAACTTGAAATGATATGTCTGTCTAAGGATTTAGCTTGCAACAATCCAAATGAGCTTCCAATGTTAATAGACATTGTGATCCCTGTTGACCACAACGGAATAACTTTCATAATGGCCTTTAGTTCTTCAACTTGATCTACTGTGCAGAGACTCCAACGATTTATTGCTGAACCATCTGAGGCTATATCTTGTTCATGATCCTTAATAACACAAGCTTTATTTAGAAACCTGAAAATGAAATTAAATGTTTAATATGAGAAATGATTTTTGTTAAACCAAGTTTAGACAATTTTCACAACAACATCGTAAATGGTTAACGTGGTTCAAATTAGTCGTTAATTATGCTCAATTTATAGATGGTGAATGAATAAACCAGGTGTCGAAACTCATTAACTAGCAACGTAACTTCATTTAACACGAGTTTGTAGGTCTTCAACTATATGTATATTTGAACCTCTGAAAATTGTGCTTAATCAAATTCAAATTTGTGGTTAATGAAGTTATTTTGATGATTAATAAATTTCTACACCTGATATATACTAATTAGGTCTCTATTATAAGAGAAAAATCACTTTTTAGATTCATTCAATAAATGATTTATATGATCTATATTAGAAACTACATATACATCATTTATTGAATGAACTTTAAAAGTGAATTTTCTCTTATGATAGAGATTGGAGGAAGTATTCATTATTAGCGTATAATTAACCATGAACCACAAAAGCTAAAAAGATGGTATAGTAATTTGATTCTATATACCTTAGTTTATCAGTTGGAAGAACAAGGTCTGAGTCTTTCTTGTGATGGTAAAATTCAGGAGAGGTTTTAGGTGGCAATGTTAGTTTTCTGTTCTTATAGGCAGCAACAGATACTTGTGCAAAACCAGTGAGCAAGCTGGTTCTTTGTGTAATTTTCACATAAAGTGGAGAAGCAAGAAAGAACAAGACAGTGGATAAAAGCATGAGTGCTGCTGGAACACCAAAACCAATTTTCCAACCAAGATGATCTTGGATATATACTATTCCGGTTAAAGCTATTATGACAGCTATAGTTATGCTAGCATAATACCAACTGAAGAATATTTCCAAAACCCTGCCGTTATTGGGATTATCTTTTCTATTAACTTGGTCTGCACCAAATGCTAAAGAACATGAAATACCACCGTTTCCAATTGCTATCAGAATTAAGGCAGAGAATAACATTGCCAATTGAGCTGGTGTTGCTGATTCACAGCCTTCAGATGGATGGATGCAAGCAGAAGGCCGTGCCGCCGGGATCATGGCTGTTAACCACAACAGTAACATTCCCTATAACAACAAACAAAAAAGAGCATTCTCATTATACCAATAATTTCTGAACATTAATTGAATATACCAAGTTTGGTGGAACATTTTTCCTTTGTATGCTTCTTTTTCATACAAGGAAATATATCTGATGAATATTTTATTTAATTACTGTAATAATTAATTAAATATTTAATTAATTTGTATGAATTCAATATAAGTAGGCTATGATCTTCAACATATCGGACACGCAGTATATTGTATGAATTTTATGGCCGTTGCTAAAAGCGTCTGTTGGTATATGGAAGATGTGTAGTCAATTCCTCAAGAGTTTAAAAAGTGCCATTTTAAGCTTAAAACTTCCTTTCAACATAAAACTTCATTTTTGTCATTTTTCATAGTTGAAAATTTGTATTGAGTATGTCTTATATGTACGTGATTATTCAAATCTATTCAACTCACTCCCAAAATTAAACTTAATAATAGGCATATTCAAGTCAAAAGATAAGAAAAACACAATGGAATAAAAAAAAAAAGAAGCTAATCATACCAGGAAACTGATAGAAGAACCTATTCCGACACCTAAGAACCGACCCAGATAAGAATCTGCAATAAAAGCACCAACCACAGGTGTGAAATTGCTGGCTGCAGAAGATAAGAGAAGTATCTGAGTAGATATGCCAAGATGAAGTCTGTATGATCCCATCAAATACAATATCATGTTGGGTAATAGTCCCACACTTGCCATCTTAGCAAGTGCTTCATTCCCTGCAAATAAAACAATCACAACAACAACAAAACCATATTATACGTAAATATTCAAGCTCATTCAAAGTAAAAATGCATGCAAGTCATAGATAAGATACCAATTATAAAAGGCATGGTGACAAGACCACCCTTGCGTCTTTCTGGTTGTTGTTGAGAAACCATTTCCTCTTCATCAGCAGCATCAACGGAACAAAGTTGAAGTTCCTTGTCCATTTTTTTTATTGGTAATTAATAATGTTCCTGATGCAAAAAATAGATATATAGAAAGATAAGTAGAGTGAAGTGTTAATTTAAATAGCTAGTAGCTAGCAATGTGGATGCAAATTATTATATTTTATTTGAAGAAACCTTTTTTGTTTTCTTCCTTTTGGTACAGAAAGCGAGCGGTTTGACTAACAAAGAAATACTCCCTCCGCTCCTACTTTTTACAAGAAACAATTGACTTTTTAAATACATTGAATAAATTATATATTTGATTTAGATTCTAGATCAGATATATAAATTATTCAATGTGTCTAAAAAGTTAATTGTTTCTTGTAAATTGGACCGAAGGGAGTATATAATTAGGTAAAGGAAAATGTTATTGAAAGAAGAGGTATGAAATGAAAAGATGTCAATTTGGTTTTTTTGACAATCCGGTCAATGGCGTGGGGGTAGCACTTCAGAGCTTTTGGTTTTGGTGTTTTTGGGTGCCTTTAGTTCACTTTAGATGAGAAGAATGTTGGACGAATGATTAAAATAAATTATTTAGGTGAGAAAGAATAAATGGTTAAGAGAGAGATATGAACAAAGGCACCCAAAGACATCAAAGCCAAAGGCACTTAAGTGTTACCCTGGCGTGTGCGCGTGTATGTGTAATGTATGCACTTTCTTTATTTTAATTGATTTTTACAAAAAAAAAACGTGATATTTATTCATTTAAATTGATAGAGTATATCAATATAATAGAAACTCAAAGTTGCTAAAAATAAAAAAGATGAATTTGCAAACAAAGTCGTATCATCCATTTTTTTTAAGGATCATCCATGTTGATAACATAAAACGGCAAAGTGCATATGCCTACAAATATGACTATATTCAATTCCTAAAAGATATATGATTATATTCAAGTATATGGAATACTCATATGCTCGGATGTGCAACGTTGACGATATTAAAGTCATTGATTGAATCTGCACTTGACCAAAGTTATTCTTTTAATATGAAATCAAATAAATACCGCAGATAGGAAATAAAAAATACGTTGCACAAAGACGGAAAATCAAAACAACATAGACGTGCTAAGACGACGAAATCACAAAATAAACGAATGAAGTCGGATGGGTGATTTTGAATCAAAATTGACAATAAATCACCACTCTTCAATAGATAAAAAGAAGTCGTGACGGCTAAGGTTTGAAAAAGAGGAGAGAGGGGGAAAAATGTTAAAACTTGTGTACGAATATATTTTTTAACAAAATAATAACATTAACATGTTGTTCAATTATGCTTCAATGATCGAACATAGGTTTCAGGTTAGCAGCAAAACATCCTAAAAAAAGAACCTTAGTAATTTCTTAAAATGTGATTTTTTAGGGACATACATGGTCTGCCGAAGTTCCGTTTCCCTTATATCTATGTTTTATTATTCTTGTTTTTATGTTTTTGAGGGTTTTTGTCTAGCCCTCCTCTTATACAACTTTCCTTTTTTTTAATAAATTTTTTGAACAGGTGGTGCAAGATGAGAGAAGCTTTGAAGTGTCAACTTAATTGGAATGTCTAACTTTTCTCGATGTCTTCCTTACTATCTTGATTCATAAAAAAAGAAAAGTAAATAAAAATTTAAAGGGGGCAAAAAGAAAACTAACTTTAAACGCGTTTGTTTTGAAAGGAAATAAAGCATCGACATTTTATTACCAAACAAAAAAAAAAGCATTGACATTCATTTTTTTCGGTAGTGAAAAATAAAAACATTGACATTCATTTGGTTGGTATAATAACAGGTTTTTTTTTTTTAACGAGTATAATAACAGGTTGTTGGGTCCCCTAAAAAGTAAGTTGTTGGGATCAGGGACATATGCATGTACATAAGTGTGTAGGCTTGTGCCTGCACTAAATTTTGAGTTTTTTTTAGATGGCAGTAATATATTCTCTCCACTCTTATATTTAAGCATTTTTTTAGTAAAAATTTGTCTCTAAATATAAATCTCTTTTCAAATTACTATAAGTATTTATTATTTTATTCCATAATATACTCATAATTAATACTACTAACTTGTCTTGAAATATAAAAAGTCAAATTTAATACACATATAAACAAAGGACAATTTGGTAATATTAACACACAAAATAGACACATTAATTGCATTAACAGTATTTTCTTAAGAAATGTGAAAAATGCAAAAGGTGCTTACATACAGGGACGGAGGGAGTAGTAATATATCTATATTATAGTTAATAGGTTTTTACTCCCTGTAATATATGTCATTTCTGGTCCTCCCAAAATATTTTTTCTGATTTACCCCCTGTAAAAAAAATTGTTTTGATTTACCCCCCTAATAGGTCAAACAAAAACCAATTTTATTTTTTTTTTCAAGAAATTTTCGTTTTTGTTTGGCCTATTAGGGGGGTAAATCAAAACAAAAATATTTTACAGGGGGTAAATCAAAACAAAAATATTTTACAGGGGGTAAATCAAAAAAAATATTTTACAGGGGGGGAAACCGGAACCTATTAACCCTATTATATATAAAGAAAACACCCATTTTCAACTCTTTTTGGCTAACTTTTTCTTTTCAAAAATGACCTCAATTTTGAATACAAATAACACATGTAACAAAAAGATAAGAATAAATTTAAATATTAAAAAAATGTAACAAACACGATATGAATATATATAGGAAAAAACTTAGGTACAATTCCTTAGGTGCTTTTCGTATGGTTCATAACTAAATTCACCATGATTTCCTTAAATCCATAATTCTCTCAAAGTTTGTTATCTCCAAAAAAGTTGTATTTTTAGTTAAGAACCATACGAAAAGCACCTAAGGAATTGTACCTAAGTTTTACCCATATATATATGTCTGGTTTTTTTCCTTTATCATTTAAAAAGTGTAACAAACTAAATGAGTATATTTATACTTACTTTTTCATTATCTCAATTATACTCTTAAACAACTTTTTCTATAATAAAGATCGTTGTTGGTGTCATTAAAAAAAGAATTTAGATTTTTTTTTTTTGTTATATTGTTGGTGTCGTTGAAATAAATAATCGCTATTAGTTTGGTTTGTTATAACTTGAAAGCAACAAACATTTATATTTTTAGTTTTAATCCAAATCCAAATTTCATGAAGAAAAAAAAACCTTTAATAATTTTCAAATATTAGCGAAATAAAAAGAGCGGAAAGACGAGAACGTGAGTGCTCGTCTTTTCGCTAGTAGTAATAGTTGAAATGTTAACTAAATGGCCCATACAAACCACACAAGAATGGAGTGATGGGCCCTTACTTTTTCCTTTTTGCAGCAACAATTTGGTGGGCATGGAGGAATCGAAACATGATATGCTTAGGTAACGAGAACTGGTCGAATGCTAAATTATCCTTCAACATTCAAAGTATGGTTGATACCCTCAAAGCTTGTTATCCTTGCATCTCTAGTACTACTGATGAAGACCAATTCATCAAGTGGAACAACAATAATCATTTTTGTGTCATCCTTAATGTTGATGGAAGTTGCCTTGGATCTCCTATAAGAGCAGGTTATGGAGGAATTTTAAGAAATTATGCAGGTTTTTTCTCGTCGGGATTTTCCGGATACATTCAAAATTCATCTGATATCTTGGATTAGTGGAAAACTTCATGCTTGCCTGCGCATTTACATTTGAATCACCACCTGAAATTTTTGTGTTTGAACTATCTGGAACTGTGTGAAAGATCTTGTCCAAAGTCTTGTAAGTTTCCTTTTTGAATCTTTTGTTTGAGAACAAACAAAGAGCTAAGTTGGGGAGAATTTGATAAGTGCTCAAAAGTAATATAATTCTTATGTTAAATTAGGCATTTTAGTGACTTGTTATGCAAGCTATCTAAGGAAAAGCTACCAATTGTTGTACTTTTATCATTTATGCTTTACATGTCTGATTCCACCCCTTTTATGCAGGAAATGACAAGAAAGGAACAAGAAAGAAGCTCATGAACCAAAGTCTGCACGCTTAAGCGACCTCAGCTCGCTTAAGCGTGCAAGTTCTAGTAACCAGAGCCTTCCACGCTTTCAGGACGCTTCCCACACGCTTACAAGATTCAAGATGCACACTTAAGCGACTTCAGCTCGCTTAAGCGTGCGAGTTCCAGTGAGCAACTCTTCTGCACGCTTTCAAGACGCTTTTGGTACGCTCATCCAAGATTCAACTTGAATGCTTAAGCGACCTCAGTTCCCGTAAGCGTGCGAGTTCCAGAGAGCACCAGACTTTGCACGCTTCCAGCACACGTAAGCGTAGCCCTTCATCTGCAGTAGGATAAGGCACACTTGGCAGTTCTTAAATGGCCAACGAAAGATATTTTGGCAGCACGCTTAAGCGACCATAGCACGCTTAAGCGTGCAGACACGAATTTGGCCAATATAAATAGTTTTCTCTTCTCTTTCCAAGGATTCACTTACTGTTTTATTGATATTTTTCTTGTTTTAGAGAGACACTAGGGCTTTTCTAGAGAGAGAAACACAAAGCAAGGTTGTTAGGAGTTGATTATTACCAAGATTTGTTGAGACATCATGAATCTTAGCATGGAATCTTCATCTTTCTTTCATCCTTTGCCAAGCTTGCATAGATATATGTAGCTACATCTACCCTTGTGGGTTTTGAGGTATTCAAACAAGCTATTATGTAAACTCTTGATCTTTTAATATATGGTTCTAGCTGAAGTAGATAAAATAGTCACAAGGAAGGGGGGGGG
>Ga0315914_1011910_pt1 | contig 10214 bp, 3 predicted proteins | sample MpolenodulesMG_FD_203920 | JGI IMG/M metagenome (GOLD analysis project Ga0315914, IMG submission 203920) | Medicago polymorpha root nodule microbial communities from Los Angeles, California, United States - elongated nodules | ecosystem: Host-associated > Plants > Roots > Nodule | place: USA... | reverse complement strand
AGTCCCACTTGCGGGATATAATAAAGACAAAAAGTTTAGGGTACCTCGCAAGTGCAAGTTGCGGGGTACCAGTGTGTAAGAAAAAGTAGGGCATTTCTGCAATTTTTTTTAAAAGTAGGGTAGTTTTGGAATTTCGGGAAAAAAGAAGGGCATATACAAAAAAATTTCGAATTCCCTTAAAGATCGCCCTCAATGGCCATCAAACTTCTCGGGCCCAATATTGTCGAGGCCTACTGTGAGATTTTAAGATGTAGTTTTTAAGCATATAAAATACAGATCTTAGCATTTGTAAATAAGAAAAAAAAATTGTCTTATACATCACACTATCCATAAAATGAATAAATGTTGTAAGATATATATTAGTTGTTGTGGTTTAGCTAGGCTCCACTGGTTGCAAAGCAATGTCAAACCCCTGTCCCATTATAAACTCTTGTAATATCTATAGACAAGACAACATACTATATGACAGCTCATTACTTGGTCTAAGAATATCTTTAGAGGCCTTTTTATTGAAGGCATAAAGCCCTTGCCTTGGTGGCTTATCCCTTGGATCGGCCTTGCAACTTCTTATGCATCCTTTATGAGATGGATCAAGCTAAAACAAATAAATGGCAATTTTTAAGGTCATGATCAACTATTTTATCATACATTACATAGTGACCATCTGAAAGCTTCTTTTTTACTTGAACTAGACATGATGTTGACACCAAATCCTTTTCAAAACTTCATGCTTGAATATGTTGAAAGCTCACCAATAAAAAAGAATATAGCTATTGTCTATATGGTTGTATCTATGGGATAGCATCCAAGCACTCGAAGAAATGTTGCAAATTCCTGTAAGGACATATAATGGTTTTAGTATACAGTCGAGTATTCATTACAAGGACGTCTAATGGTTTTTTTTCCATTTCCCTTCAATTCCAATCATAAAATAACATGTAAGAAAACACACCTGCAGATGTTCTAAAGCGGTTTGTGCTCGGGGCTCAGTCATTGATGCCTCAAAATCAATATAGAAAAGGTAATCAAAGTATCTGAGAAATACATAATTTCAGAAATCTAAGTTTATCATCAATTAATGCAGAAGGATTGAGGACAAAATGTATCCAAATTAGACATGTTTTAACACTGCAGCAAATAAAGAAAAACTAGGTTGAACAGCAATGTGTTCTGATATGAAAAGGAAAAAATATAACTCACTTGGCAGTTCCAGTGTTGGAGTCGTCAACGACTCTTAGTGGCCGATTTCTTTGTGGCCGACTTTCAATCTGATTTCATAAGACATGCCATTAAAATCGTCTTTTAATCATCATCAGCTGAGCTAGACTAACAAAGGAAATACTTTTCCATACCTTGGTTAAATTTATGTCCCTCATTGCAAATACCGCCAAAACCTTGAACAGCACCCCGGGACCTTCATTCAGTGTAAACACAATGCTTGTCTGAAAAATAATGAATGATTGGTTCCATAGAATCCAGAAGCGTGATTATGATAAAATAGAGTCAAGGGCCAAAAGGAGTTTTCACCTTAAAAGGCTTATTGGATCTTGGAATTATTGGATCCCTTGCAAGCACAAGATAACGACTGATGATTTCAGAATCATCCTGTAACATAGATGTATTACATTAGACCTTTCATTGATATGTTTGCGTAGTGTGTATCAATATACTAGTCACTATTTCAAATACAAAAGAAACCCATAGCCATTTGTTCATCGGTAAATAATTGTTCACTGGTGTAAAGAGCAAGTTTGTTAATCCAAAAAAAAAAAAAAGAGCAAGTTTGTAGTTAGCAAGGAAAATCAAGGGTTAGATAACGGAACCAGTTGGCAGATACACAGAAACAGTTTAACCTCGAGCCAGATAGATAGCCTCAGTAAGAATGTTCTATAAGTTTAAAGAAAGGGTGATGTCTTAGCTAAACAACATTGGAAATTTAAGATATTTCTGTCTTGCAGCATCAATATCAGCAGTATATCATGTGAGATCTGTTAACAGACCATTTTGAGCTTCAACGAAACAGAATAGCCTTCTAGGAGATTTGTTCTTGGATATGTTGAAAAATTATGGAAAATGAGGGTCCACTTTAGACAATCGATAAAGGCAGTAGGTTGAACAACACACTGCAGCTGTAAGCAGAAGAACATATTGTCTCTAGCCAACAACTATATATTCTAGAAGAAAGAGTATACACAATTAGTCACCCTTGATTTTTAACTTTAGTGTCAAGACTGAATTCATAATAATTTCCGAAATACTTCATTATAAATTCTTGGTGCGCCCAGAGCAAAAATTAATCTCTTGCTTTGTAATATAATAATCACTGTCTCCAACTTCAACTACATTGTTGAGCTCAAAGCATAGAGATTTTTCATGCCCCGGGGGAACTGAATTTCTGGTATAAATATTTCTATACTCCTAACCAAGATCACAACTGCATTATTACCATTGGTCCATCACTGACATCAGAGCACTTTACCAAAACAAAACATTTTATTTGAAAAGATCTGATACCATTGCTTAGTTTATCTGACTTCAAATGAAGGGTAACAGGAAACAAGTAAATTGAAGATTCTTTGAAAAATGAAAATGATCAGTACGGGTTTTACCTGGATTCCTTCTGCAAGTACATTAAGCCCGTAGATTTTGGCAGCTCGAATGCTTGCAATGGCACCAGTATCATACAGACTATTTGAAGCTACAATCTAGTGTCGTGTACACATTAAGGAAACAAAAACAAAATTATTCTCTACTAAAACGTTAGAGAAACTTAAAAGTCACATTATAGATGGATTACCTGAGCAGCACCTGCCGTATCATCAACATTTTCTCTGCTAACACCTAATTTATTCAGGAAAGTATCACTTAAAGCAAGTGCCTGCATGAAAAAAGGCATTGAGATTTCGACAAATCCAATGTGACTAATACATACTCAGGTATGTACAACACACATATAACACTCTTCAACTAAACTGTATGTGGAGAAGATGCCCATGCTTAAACCATACAAAGTATAAATACTTGTTATATGCCTATCGTTGTTTTTTAACTAATTGATATAACAATTATTGCTCAGCTTTAAAGAGAAGGACTCAACCAGTGTGACACTTTAAAATTCAACATTACATTGAAAATTATTTCCATTAACTTTATTAGAATGAGAATTAAGCATTTAATTTGGCGCTTTATGTTGTATAGGATTAGATGCAACAACAATAAGTTTCTGGTAAAAGAATATATGTTCTATGTTTAAATTTTAAAAAGCCTGAAATGAGAAACAAGAAGACTGACCTGAGAATGACTTAAAACACGTTTAAGGAACTCTTTTCTGACACCAGGCATAGCTAGGAGGGAGAGGTTAGTAGCCAACTGCACCTCACCAACAATGTGAAGCCTATGACGAAGAAGTAAATCATAGTTCCGGTGAATGCTTCCACCAGATGTATTTTCAATTGGAATGACAACTTTATGAGCCAGCCACAACTCAACAGCCTGTCACAATTTTTCAAAACAAAAAAGGTTATCGAGTTGGAAAATGAAAATCACTTCCATTAAACATAAAAAATATAAGGAACAATACATAGTTATATGAAAGCTAGCTTATAATTTCAAACCTTAAAAGCCTCTTCAAAATCACTGCATGAGATTGTTTCACAATTAGGATAAGCTTTGAGTGCAGCATCCTCGCTGTATGATCCTGGTATCCCCTAAATCAGTAATCCAAACATATAATAATGAACGTGGACATCAAATCAAATAGTGACGAACAACACACGCATCATGATCATACCTGATATGATATTCGTACTTTGGCACGATCATCAGAAGCAGCCGCAATATCAGATATGGATAATGGCCCTACACAAAAACAGTGGTTGCGAAGTCTGAGATCTGAGAGTAAAACTCATTACAAAATATGAAATGAAAATGCATAAGGTCAAAAGATGAAATAAGATGGGAAAACATAAATTGAACCTATGACTTTCTAAATGATTACAATTACAACTAGTTTGATAAACAGTTTTTCAAGAGGCATTATTAACTTCTGAACAATGTTTTCCAGTATTCAAAGTCATTAAAATGTAGTAGTTGAATGAAAGACCAGAAGGTAATCAGCTACATGATGGCTGTGTCAAAAACTTATTCAAGATATGATTCTTAATATATATTTGATAATACTGAAAGAAAAATAATAATCTATATTTGATAATAACATTATCTTGTCAAGTAAGTTAATTCCTTATATTAGCAAAAAGTAGAATATAATAAAAGTTCCCTCCTTTTGATTTTTTAATTCTATCTGGGGTAGAGATTAGTATCTGAATCTTCCATTGATACTTTATCAACAAATACTATTTTCTTTAGTCTACTCTTTGGCTGAACAATGTTAACAAAGTTCCCAATTTCAAATAGAGAAATGATATTTTGACATCAATTTGCACAGTCAACGCAGTTCAAATACATAGTTAATCATGTTAAATGAATGGTTAATGAAAATAACAAAGTAGCGCAACTCGTTAACCATCAATTGAACACAATTAGCCACAATTTTGAATGACACTAACCACAAAAAGTTCAATAACTAGTAAGTACTCAACCATAGTCTTGCAAATTGTCACAAAATGTGTGCAATTTGAATTAACAATTCCGAAAAGAAACTAAAAAGGAAAAAAACAAGAATGACAATTTATTCACTCAAGAATAAAAATCAAGTAACCAAAAATAGAATAAACTAAATCCACTATATAGTCAAATAGATATTCAAATTCAATTCAATTATAACAAACTTTTAACAAGGTTCCTTAAACAATACTCCTCCCAAAGTAATAATCTTGAAGCAAGTGAATTATAAACAAAAGATATAGAAGATGAAACTACCCACTTGGAAGGGATATCAAATCTTTATGCAATCCATGAGAGACATCACCACCACTACCCACTTGACTTTGATTGTGATCAACCACATGCATCATTATCTTTGTTCTTCTAACAGAAAACCCACCTAGGAAACCCCATTTATGTGCTCTTTTCAGATGATTTTGACTATAAAGTTGAGAACTTGAAAGCCCTGGTGCAACAAGAGATGCCATAGCTATGGAGATTAAGGTCAATGATTCTTCTCACCTCTTTGCAGTGTACACAAATACATTACAAAGAAATTTGAAGTGTGGGAAATGGAGAAAGGGAAACCCAAAAATGGAAACTTTGGTAATTTTGGGGAAGGAAGACTTTGTCATAGTGTGTGTGTTTTTGCTATGTCACTCTTTGAAACTGAGAAACCATGACCAGAATAAAAATTATAATATTATTAATTTAATAATTATTATTATAAAAATGAAAATTCATATGTGAGATTCAAATGCAAATCCAATTGATTAGCTTAATTCAAATGCAATTGATTATTATTATAAAATAAAATAAAAGTCAGTTTCTTTTCTTGTTGCTGTGGCGGGAGGGTTGATTGGGGTTGGATGGAAAATTGCTCATAGGTTATTATTGGTTATTTTGACTTTCATTAGTTGACCCACCATCCTTAAAAATAAAATAAAAAAATTGAACCACCAATATTTTTCAAAAAAAATTAACCCAAAAATTATTAGAGTGTTAGAGATTAGTATGTTGGTTGGTTAATTAGAGAGTATATGTAGAGTAGTTAAAAGTTGTTAAAGAAGCTGGTAGGTTAGTTAAATAGCGGCATTGGCACATATAGAGAAAGATTACATGGATAGAGAGCCATTCAATATTAAACTTTTTATTGATAAAATAGCGACTTTAGTGTAGAAATATTGGGTTGGAAAATAGTGAAAAAAAGAGATGAATTTAACTTTTTAAAAATCAAAATGTTGTTGAATTTAATGCAAATATACTAATTTTGGTTTCCTTAACAAATGCCCTCCCTAAGAGCACCCGTTAGCATAACCCTTTAAATAAAGGTCTTTTTAGTTTTTGGTGTCAAGTGTTAGTTTGAATCTCACATTGGAAAATTAGATGATGAAAAACATCTAAGTCAAAAGATTCATATATATAATGTTTTAAAATTTTAGATGAAGATTTGATATCCAATTCATTTGAATGGTTACTCTTAACCTAATGTAATGTCTCCTTGTATTTTAGGATTCCCTTAAAGATTCAATAATTGTATTAGAGTTAAGGGTTTAACTAAAAGTGATTGGCTCCTTATATTGAAAGTCTACCTGAAAATAATGGTCAAGTGGTATGTCTCGTTGATGTCGATTATCAACGACGGTGTGTGTGGATAAAAATCTTTTACTCAAAAGTGAGTAACCTAAAATGAATAGATGAGCTCACATTTGAGAGAATGGGGGACTATTTTTGTGTATGTAAGAATCTCATGTTGAATAGAAAAATGGATGTTAGGTTCATAGAAAAGAGATTGCAAAAGGTTGATCATAAAAGATAAATCTTGAAAAAGTCATGAACATGAGTTTAGGTAGGAAAAAAAACATCTCTTCAACCAAGAGTTACAAGAGCATGTGTACATTAATCAAGTTGTCTTTAGTAAACTTGCAAGGTGGGGTTTAGCACGGGAAAGGGGAATTGTAATATGAGAGTAAAAGAAGCAACTTCCCTCTCTCTTACTTTCCATTCAATCACAAAATCTTTGTGAAACCACCGCCCACAGCAACACCAGTGAATTAGCGGCTCACACTCTAGAAAGTAGCTCACACGCATAGAAGATATCAATACATCAACTTCGCTGTGCCCTTGGTTTTTAATATAGAAAAAAAATCTGAACATAATATTGGAATGTGTTTGTTTCATATTTTTTTTATATAAAAAAACTGCTTTTTATCATTTTTAGTGTTTATTTATGATTTATATATAAAAATTATATTGTCTTTAAAATGACGGGTGTATTTGTTTCAGCTTTAAAAAATAAATAGTTATGCATCAAAAGAATTTAGAGATTTAAAAAAAAATATGAAACCGTTTCTATTTGTTTACTACCCAAAAATAATTTAAAAAAATGATTTTTAACTAGTTCATGTTGCCGTTAAAAAAATGTATTAGCTTCTTGATTTTAAAAAAAGTTAATCCTAATTGAATTTCATTTGAGTCAAAATAGATTGTTTTGATAAAATAATTTTTATAAAAATTATAAACAAACACTTAAAAATTAAAAAGTGGTTTTCTTCGTAAAGAAAATAGATTCTTTTTCTAAAAAAATCCAAAACAAACGCACAAGATTACTTTTTCCAAAAATCTATTTTTTTAAAACAAGGAAATATCACATGAACTAGATAAAAATTATTTCTTAAAATAAAGTTATTTTTGAGTAGTAAACAAACATAAATAATTTTATATTCGTTTTAAAAAAGGACAGCCTAATGCATTAAAGCTCTCGCATTCGCAGAATCTGAGAAGGGGTCTAACCATTTGGTGTATTGTACGTAACGTTACCCTATTTTTTACACAAGAGGTTGTTTCCATGACTTGAACATGTGACATTTCAATCATATGACAACAACTTTATTGTTGCGTCAAGGCTCCCCCTATATATTTTTTTAAAAACTCTAAAAAAAACTTTGAATTCTTTTAATATGGAAACTACATAAAGTCAAAATGAGCGCACTCGGAGAGCTATTAGAATTATCTTTTCTCAAAATCTATTTTATTCAAAAACAAGGAGATAACACATAAACTAATTAAAAATCATTTTTTTAAATGATTTTTTTTAGTAGGAAACAAACAAAAATAGTTTTATACATTTTAAATCTATAAAAAAAAATCTCAAAATTCTTTTAATACATAATCTTTTCGAGCATTTAATAAATAATCTATTTTTCTTAAAGTTAAAACCATCTCGTAAATTTTCTTTATGGAAGTCATAGATGGTTCAGGCAGATTCTCACATATGCGAGTCTCGTTCTCGTGCCTAATTGCAAGCAAGGGACAAGTTAAAACAACATGATATACATATTTCTAACTCGGATGTCAAATTTTTATAGAACCAATTCTATTTCTATAATCTATATATAATCTTGCTCAAAAAAAAATCTATATATAATCTGTCCTTAAACTCTACAGAACAAACTAATACTATTTCGAAGTTTTTTTACCGGTAAACTCTAACATAGTTCATGATTTTGAGGTCAAATTTGACAATGAGGTGTAAAGAGTCAAGCTCACTGTTTTTAGGAAACAATGCACACATTAACCAACACATTTTTTTATTTAAGTCGGTCTTGCAAAAGTTATGATGTAAGTAAAAAGTCACCCACTCTATATAGTACATCAGCAATTAATAAAATGAAGAACACAACCACAAAACTTTGTCAAACATGAAAGGGATAGCTACTAACCTCTCTGGACGATCACACATTCAAACAAGCTGCATCCAAAATCGAAGTTAAGATTAATATTTCAGCCAGTTAGGTGGGTAGGTGCCACCCCACACATACTATTTTTTTGAAAGGGACTGAAACATATACTTGTGACTTCATAAAAAAATTATTATAAAATTGCGGGTTTCCATATAGTTTTGGACTTTTGGCCGGTTTGTGACGTTCCGATTACAAAAATAAATGAATATCCTTACTCTTATTAAGGTGGAAATTAATTTAATTAACATTTTCATTACAAAATCTCACTTATTTATATTCTATCAATAGTCTTAATTTGATATTTTAATGTTCTTTAAATAAATTGACGTGCTTTGAGAGGAAGAAAGCATATGGTCATAAGGCATAATAATATTTGTAAGGTAGACTGAAATTTTCTCTATGTAAGTTCGTTTTTATCATATCATATTTATAAAAACCAAAAACATTTGTTTGAGAGGAAGAAAGCATATGACCATAGGGCATAATAATATTCGTAAGGTAGACTGAAATTTTCTCTATGTAAGTTCGTTTTTATCATATCACTAGACCATTGACCCGTGCTGACGCACGGGTCATATCGATAGTAATAATGGACAAAGAAATATGAAATAATATAAGAATGCAATGATATAGTTCATTTTATAGTGACACTCTAACTTTTAATCTATGTTCGTGACACTCTAACTTTTAATCCCAACTTGTGATTAAGAAGTCCCAAAGTAATAAATGTGTTGAGAAATTTAAGAGCATGAACATCACCCGCTTGAGAAATTCAGGAGTATGAACCTCATCTACATTTTATAACTTTATATAGTATTTTAATATTACTTTACGTTAGTATGATTTGAATTAAAAAACCTTTAAAAAAAAATAAAAGAGTCCTTAATTTGCAAGATAGCTTGGAACATTAGAATAAAATTAAAATAGACTTTTGACCCATCGCACGGGTTTATTAGAACATAAAAAAACTTAATAGAGATGCACTGTTAATATTAAAATCATCTTAATATGTCTTTTAAGACATTTACAAAAAAAAATGATATTTTTATATGATTACCATTTCTAGAAAAAACAAATTTCTGAAATTGAAATAGTATATAATAAGTTCATTCATTCAAACTTATATTCAAAAGTAATGTGGAAGTTAAGAGTTTACAATTAAAATATACAAAAAATCATATACTTTCTACATAAGTCTTTACAATGCATAATCTGAAACAACTTTAAAATACACAACTTCATTATTTTTCATTCTAGTTGTGCACCCAACTAAATAATAATTGCTTGTGTGAGCTTATTTGTCTTGTAAAATAGGAATCTGCGTTAGTGACCAAAGGAATAGTAACATGTCAGAGATGAATAATTTTTTCTTCCAATAAACTCCAAGCACCACTCTTTGTCTTTCTATCTCATGATGCTTAAGCAATACACCTCAAAGAAACAACTCGATTCAATCACTGGTTCGCTTGCTTTTGTCCACATCATCAATTCAATGTTGCATACACAGTTTTGAATTAATACAAAAAACACCAAAGTTGGAGGATAAAATATTTTAGTTACTAAAATAACATGAGAATATGCAAGCATAAAATTCATCAATCAAACAAAAACGTTGCATTATATATGAACCAAGAAAGTAAAAAAGCTATTTCTCGTAAAAACGTATACATATATGTGTGTGAGATTTGTGTTGTGTTTGTGTCCCACTGATATCAGCAGCAATAGAAAATAATCCAACAATTAGAAGCAAGGTTGGAGTTGAGAAGTTTCAACATGTTATTTCTACAGACCACCATATTCATCATCATTTGTTGGCACTATTATAATGAAAAGGAAAATAAAATTAATTAAGAAATGATTACACGAATA
>Ga0315914_1011902_pt1 | contig 10223 bp, 5 predicted proteins | sample MpolenodulesMG_FD_203920 | JGI IMG/M metagenome (GOLD analysis project Ga0315914, IMG submission 203920) | Medicago polymorpha root nodule microbial communities from Los Angeles, California, United States - elongated nodules | ecosystem: Host-associated > Plants > Roots > Nodule | place: USA... | reverse complement strand
CCTTTTCAGAAACGATCGTCAACCTAAAACAGCCTAATTTCACAAGGAGAGAAGAAATTCTAAACAGATACAATCACACACACACATCAATACCTTAATTTATCCAGCAATAAGAGGGTATCTGTTATGCAACAATATAATCACGGTTCAGAATTCATCTACAATATCAACCTCTACAACACATGCACGTTCCAAAATATTAACATTTACGAAGCAGTATTATCACATACTAGAGTTTGGCCAAAAAACACTATTAGTGCATAGCCACATGGAAGAAACCTAAACTAGAACCACAGCTCATCTAAACTTTGATTTATGATCCCATTATGACATAAATTTCAGAAAGCACCTGCTGGTAAATCTAACTAAACCAAATAAGCCTCTGACATGGGCCGGCATTCAAAATTGAGTTCCTCGGCTCGTTGTCTCTATTTTCTCATCCACATCAAGGAACATTGTCTAGACCAGGATTAATCAATAACTCAATGGGTCCTAATCTCCTGAAGATAGCGCCCAAATTGCTGAGCGCCAATAAATAATGCATCGGCAACAAGAAATACTCCAATCTATGCAAGAACCATTCAAATTTGTGATGTCAAAATTGAGAAATAAAATTCACAAATTAAAGCATACAATAGATGAATTACCAGGCGTGCCGAAAACACTAATCTGTATCCCCAACCTTCCTTGGCTGCAGCAGCTCTTTGTTGATCAGTCCAACTGGAAATAATATTGCAGTCAGAAATTTACCGAAATTTTAAAAGTTCTGATTTTTTAGATTGTATCAAGTATGATTTGAAGCCTGCATATCGTAAGCAAAAAGATATATATGTGCAATGCAATTAAGTCTGTGCAATTACTATGCCCTACGAGCTATGGACATTCTTCTACATGCGGAAAAGTTGTCATCAAATAGATGATGAATCACAACTCAAATCTGTATAATATTCTCTTAATATTAAATTTCTTGTTATGTGATGCAACAAGACAACTAGTTTATACAGTGTTTTGTGCTATTATTGTCAGCAAGAATTTACATATGATCGGTTATCATGAATTCATGGCAATCTTGAAATACACAAGTACATAACACGTGGTTCTTATGTCATTTCTCAATGAAATCCTCCAGAACTCTATCTTCCCAACAAAAATTGTAGTTAAGTTACTTGTATGCATACGATAAGATAACAACTGATCTCAAAATTGATTAGTAAAGTAGCATGTAATATCATCTTTTGGCAGGACTACATATAAATAAATGACAACAGACTGTCTATCGATCTAGGAAAAAATAAATCAAGTCCGAAATTGATAGTTATTAACATCAAACCTCCCTTTTGTAATTGAAATTGTTTAAAAAAATCAAGAGAAACCAACATAAGAAAAGAAAAAATTCTCCTCATTGAAGTTTCTTCTGAAAAGAAAAAAAAACACCGAGGGTCTTCAAGCTGCATCAACTTTAAATTCTGCCTGTGCTCTATGCCATGCCCCAAACAACGATAAAGTAATTTTGAACATGGATTTTATATCAGTTTTACCAACCAATTAAACTTGTAAGAAGTATGATGTTCTAGTGTGGCATGAATTCATGATAAAACATTGCAAACAATATAAATTACAAAATAGTTTATGTTATCCAAATTAGAATTCATCAATGATATTATATCATGAGAAGTAAGGTTAGAGATGAGACTAGATAGCTACCCAAGGAATTCCGAAACACCGCCAATTCCAGCAAACTTAAGAGGCGCTGAACCCTCCACGACAAGATCCTGCTCCACAACAGACCAAAAGGATTAAGCTCACCAGAGAAGTTAATTTTATTTTCCCAAATTTAATCAGAGTATAGCATAGGGGTGGCAATTGGATCCATCAAATCCATATCCATCTGGTCCATCCACTGCAAAATCCATCCGATCCATCCATCAAACAATTTATTTTTAATGGATTGGACTCAATCCATCCATTAAAAAATATAGATGGATCCAATCCATCCAACTTGATCAAATGGGTTATTTTTTATCCAATGAATAAAACCACTTTTATTAAAAAAATAACAAATTAAAATTAAAAAAAACAAATAAATTAAAAAATTAAAATATGAATAGTTTATTTTTCCCCAATTAAAAACTGAACCCTAATTTTTATTCTTCCCCAAACACCTCTTCCAATCAGAAACTCAGAATGACACCATGAATCCGTAGCAAGTCGCTCTCTTCCTCCGATTCTTCACTCATCAGTCGTCACTGATTCTTCACTCATCAGTCGTCGCCAATTCTTCACTCATCAGTCGTCACCGATTCTTCACTCGTCAGTCGTGACCGATTCGAATTCTCCGATTCTACAAAGGCTAATTTTTCTGTCTACTTCCATATATATGTTGTCTTCTATTTGTCAGGGGTGCTAGTTTTCTTATTTTGATGGGTCTGGTGTGTGTTTGTTTTTGTTTTTGTTTTCCATGATTTTGGAGTGTTGCTTGGCTTTTGGAGTATGAATAAAATGTGAACAGAAATGAATACACGGTCATGTAACTGCTTTTCTCATTGTGTCATACATGGAACTCAGTATTCAATAGATTCCTCTCTTTCTGACATGAGTCCAAGTATAGCTTTTGAAAATGGCTTCTAGTTATAACCATGCAATTTCCATATAACTATATTTAATTATGTAGCAATATAGTTCTTTTTTCTTTGTTTCCATCCAAATCCATATCCATCCAAACCATCCATTTGCCACCCCTAGTATAGCACAATAGAAATTCAGAAAAATGAAATAGGAAAACATGCCTCTTCTTCCGCAGCATCAAAGCCTCCTTGAACCCAAAACAGGTTTGTGTAGCCGGCATTATATAGCAGTTCACAAGCAGCTAGTGATCTGGCAAAAAATCAGGTTCAGAACAACACGAGGTTTACATAGTTTGTTTGACAGACACTTGTTAAATGATTAGATGGATCACCCACCATAATTTGATTGAACCAAAGATCTAAAAAATGAAATGTGATTTAAAACACAAGGGGATGTACTGTACTAGTTATCAAATGCATTTAAGGAAATGGAAGATTACAATTAGAAGCAACTCAAATCGGTATGCAACCTACTGATTGTGTAGAGCTCACCTCAGTCCCTTCTGGCATGCAACAATTAGTTCTGCATCTTTGGGGAACTTCTCCGCAACTTTGGGTAAGAACGAGCTGTTGAAGAGAGTTAAGAAATAAATAGTGAAATTCAAGTGCACCGAGAATGAGTGAGAAGAACAAGAGTAATGATAGTATATGATACTTGTCAAAAGAGAGTGTAGGCATGCCACTCCACCAACCTCCTGTTCACAAAATCAAGTCAAATGTTATAGATTTCCAATGAAATTTAGAGATTCATTGCACAGAAGTAATGAAAGAGCCAGCACAAATCATTTAATACCCATAGCGAAATTTGTGATTTTTCTGGGAATGGTTCCAACATCTAGACCATCATCAACATTGAATATTGGAATCCAGGTTGAACCTTTCACCCATGCCTTCAAAACATGCAAAAAGAGCGATCAAAGATCACAACAATAATGTGTGGATTGTTTGCAAAAATTGAAAAAACGAAAGCAAAAGAGCAAATTATTTATTTTCAGTAAGAGCTACAATTATGAAAATTTAACAGAATCAAATGTATAAGGAAATGTCAATATAATATTATCAACGGTTACTACCAAGGTCGAAGATCAATCACTCGTGATAATTCATAAATGCCTGACCATAACAATAACATGTTTAAAATGTCAAGTTCTGTTCCTTGTCACCTCCTACTAGAGTCTAGAGGTAAATAACTAAATTATATGTGCAAGTGCAATATATTGGCCAAGGTAAACAAAAGCAAGAGCTTCGTCATAGGAGAAACCTTGTTGTGTTCATTTGAGGGCCGAACATCAAGAAGAGGCTTGTTTGAAAGCTGTACTGCATACCCAGCTTCCCTTGGGGTAAGAACCTTAATTTTTTCATCCCTGAGCTACAAAATAAACAAGCAAAGCCCCTTTAAAATCCTGCCATTTAAACGCAAAAGAAAAGTGCAGTATGAAAGAGGGTTAATCATAGAAAAGATAGCATCCTCCGATAACAAACGCTATTACATTATACAGTTTACTAAAGAGTACCGCGTAGGTAGCTCGGTTGGTAAGGTAAGAGACATTGAAGGAGTTTTAAGCAATAGGTCCTGGATTCAATCCAGAAACTAACATGGACACTAATTATTAATATTTGTCTATAAAAAATACAGTTTATTAAAGATGCCCAAGCCCAAGCCTTTGAGAAATCCCAAATAATTTATATCATCAACAAATAGCTAGAATAAGAAAATTCAATTCAACCAAAAAACTAGGCTTCATTTACTCTGAAAACATTATATATTTTCATTTTAAAAATTTTGTATTAAGTTTGCTTGTTAACAAAGAGATAATAGACTGTCGAAGTCAACAACCGTATATATTTTTTAGAAACAATGAGAATGAAAAGGATTTTTTATATTTATTATTTCGAGAAATGCATCATCCTTAGCTAGCATTTCATTTTATCTGAACCGCAATGGTTTGCTTCAAGAGACTCACATTATTTCGAGTAATGTAATGTTACGAAATGAAATTGAATTAAAAATGTAAAAAACCAACCAGAGCTTCCCATCTCTTTCTGGCAGCAGCCATATCCCTGACTTGCTTCAATTCAAAATCTTCATTCTCAGCTTTTACACGAACAGCACTCTTCTTCTGCAAAGGAAATGCAACAAAAATCATTTTTTATTCACATATTTCATTAGTAACAAAAGAAGAAATACATACCATAGTGAAGTATCTGGTTGAGGAAGAAGGGCGGTGTTGTAAGGAAGAGAGTGAGGCGTAATTAGTAACAGCACTTAGAGAAATGAAGGTGTTACTGCTGTTGGAATTGGTAAGACTGATTGTGGGAAGGGAAAGTGCTTCCATGATTAATAATAAGAAGAAGATTAGAGGAAAAGGAAGAAAGAAGATGAGGAGTTTTTCGAATTACTATCCTAACCAAGCATGCACCCTAACTAGACTGACCCCATCATCTAGATTCTCTAAACTCTTCTTATACCTTACCCTTATCTCTCACTTCATTACAATTTTAAATTCTTGAGTCACGTCAAAAATATTACTACTCAAAAATTTAAGTAAAATTATCATTTACACACTTATTAAGGCAGTGAGACTAATATGTCCTGAATAGGACATGCCTAAAGTAAAGACCCAACCAATTTTGAATTCTCCACTTATTTATATTAAAATAAAATTCTTACTACTAAGTTATTTGAAAAGAAAAACCAAAAAAAAAATAATGATATTGACTTGTATGAAGTTAATTTTTATTAACATAATGTGTTCAATCAAATCATTTAAAGTAGAAATTTGTAAAATTATTTTAAAAACTATGCTAAAAAAATATCATCAACAGATAATCTAATTGAATAAAAAAATTAAAATGTTCTTTTTAAGAAGAAAATTAAAATGTTGTCGTATACAAATTAAATCGTCAGTTTTTATTATTCATATTTACTTTTGTTGATTTACTTGAATCTTCAACTTATTTTTATAAATGTAGGTGTTACTTTTGTTGATATTATATGATAATTTATCATTTTTAATTTTTATATTATTTTACAAAAAATCTAAAATTTATGATAAAATATAGACCTATTCCTATAAAACTGTTCTCTAAAAACCTTCATTCAAATATTCCCTAAAGAATAATTTTTAAGGATAACTATGTTGAAGTGGAAGAAAGATTCACAAGAAATTGAAGTTTGAATTTTGACTCTTATAAAATTTAATCTTGCACTTAAACGTCTATCTCAAGTTTGAACTTGAAGGAACCGTTGAGTTGTTAGAGAATGTTCTGAAATACAATTAATATAAAAGTATTCTTTAATATAAAAAAAAAAAAAAACAAAACTTTAGTGTAGATGTAGTGTGATTTGTGTATACTGAAAGTAAGGAGTACAGTTAGACTCTGTTTAGATTTATGGGTTGTAGTGGAATGAGATGACATATCATAAAATTTCATTGTTTGGATTGATGGGATGTAAATGGAATGGAATGGAACACAGTGGAACCAATTCCATTATATACCACCCAATCCTTCAATTTCACATTCCCCCTGATTTAGGGGGTATCCAATGGAATGAAATTTGTGTCTTGAAATATTGCTATTCTACCCTCATTTTATTTGTCTCTTCCTCTACTCAAATATAATTTCCCACATGTCTTTTTCTCCATTTCTTCCTATTGACTGCTCATCTCACTTTCTTCTTCTCTGGTGTCTTAATTTCTATACTATTCTACGCTCATTTTAAGGTTGTCTTATGTCTCTTGTTGCGATTGGTGTAGCAGAATCTCTCCGTGATTCACCCAAATTGTGTCGCGGTTTTCTCACTAATCTATGTGTCACTACTCTACTATGACTGGATCGTGTCCTGATAGCTTCAGATCGTTATAGTTTTTATCGAATTGGACTCAACATTTTGATGACTTGAATCACGTCACGATGGCTTTAAAGATTGTGGAAAATAAGACTGTAGTTTGGAAATCTTATTTATAGTTTGAATCATCGCGTCATGGTTAATTTATTCATCCTCATCACCAAAATAATTTCAACAATCTTTAAAGATTCAAGAAGAATATGGTGCAATGTGTTCAATTTATTGGCTGTAATTTGGATTTTTGTTTGGTATAAGATTGTAGTTTGGATTTTACTTTAATTTTTTATGGGTATTGTGATAAGCCATTTGTTTATAGACGCTTATGATGTTCTTACTCGAGTTGGGCGACACTAATATTCATTCACGGCTAATTTAGAATAAAGAAAGGTATCTAAAAGTGTTGTTATGCCTTGAGAAATTTAAATAAAAGGATCCTAGCAAAGGATAAACTTATGTTCTTTGATCTGCTCGGGGAGGATGTGGGAAGAAGGAGTCTATTAATCATCTTTTCATTGATTGTGATTTTTTTAGGTAGCGTCTGGAATCATGTTCTTCGTTAGCCAGATGTCTCCTTTGTTGGCCCAGATGATATTGGGGAACACGTTCTACAATATGTTGGTGTGCATATGCTCAAGAAGGATATTTGTTAATTCTTTCAAGTAACATGGTTATCTCGTATCTAGATTATCTGGGATGAGCATAATGCCAAAAAAATGTGACAAAAAGGGCTTTTGTTGGAGCAGTTATGAGATCAAATCAAACTCCATTTTTGGTGCGCGACTGAAGACTCACAATCTTACTTCTTTTCTTCATTTTAGTTTGTGGTAGTCTAATCCATTGTTTTGCATTGGTTTATTAACTATGTAATTTTTTTTTCAAACTTCGTGCTGGTTTTATCTTGATTTTTTTAATATTGACATTTTTTAATCCCTGTTAGGCACCTATTGTGTTTGAAGGGAGGATTGTTAAATTGAACGCCTCCCTCCTGACATTAACACCCTCCCCCCAATCCAAACCCTTTTATCTCCACAATGTACAATGTATAACGGCGCTGGAGTGCTTAGCCCTCACAGTTGTACCACAGACAAATCCTAGATAGGGTAGTCAGTTTGATGTTGCCGCGATCTTTTGAAGATCTTTCATGCCATTGTCGCGTTGAGTGGTTTGATATCTACTTTGATCGTTTTACATGTTGGGCTCTCACTGTTTTGAACGTCCCCGTCCATCAGCGATGTGGTGTTTCCCGGTCTTGCTAAAAACTCATAACGAGTTTTCTTATTGGGCCATGTGTTGTATATTTTGGCCTTATTGGGGGCTTTTAGATTTGGGTAGCTATTTGTGACCCATAATTGATCCATCTCATTTATAGGGTAGGATCGGTTTCTTCATTCTCCAATCATTTGTCTTCATTTCGCTGCACGGTGGCTTAGGTGTGTCATTATTGTGGCTCATTCACTAAAACCCCAGTTGGAGCTATTACAGAAGTAACCTTGGCCACCCTCATCTCCCGTTATGGGTTTTGAGTTGGTTGTGGCGGTCAATTCTTTTTCAAACAGTCGGCGGTGTCGTCGTAGTATGCTATGCGTCCATTGACGTGTATATGTCCAAATTCTCCTTGGTTCATGATCTAGCTTGACGAGTTTGCTTCGTTCTACCTCAATATTTTCTTCGGTTTGAGTTTGGGTTCACGCTCTGAGGCCATCATACAAGTGGTTCATGATTTATGAGTTCGGTTTTCTGATTTGTTCTTATCGTCGTTCAAATTTATAGTTCACGTGCCACATTTTTTTTGTTGCAGTTTGGTTCCGCGTTCATACCTTGAGGTTGTTGGGCTATTCACATGGTAGGTGTTCGATTATTACAAGCTACTCCCTCCGGTCCTATTTATAAGAGAAAGTTTGGTCAACAAAATAAGAGTTGTGTTGTTTGAACATTTATTTATAGGGTCATGTTAACTTGTGCCTTTAGGGCACAAATTAAAGAGGTTAAAATGGAAATTAAAAATAAATTTTATATTGAAAATATAACTTTTGAAACTTTTAAGACATTGAATTTACAATTTTCAAGCAAAAACTTCTACATTTGTATTCTTAACTTATGTCTCTAGGGCACAAGTTACCATATCCCTTATTTATATAAGAGTTAATAGGCTTTTACCCCCCTGCCATTTGGGGGACTTTTGGTTTACTCCCCTACGAAAAAAAACTTGGAGATTCCCCATGTAAAATAAAGATTCCTTGGTTTACCCCCTCAGCCAACATCAGTATCTAACTAGGTAAATTTAATGATGTGGCGTGCTGACATGATAATTTTTATTTTTTTTTAATTTCCATGTGGCATAATTTTAAAAAAATTAAAAAACAAAAAAATCTTTTTATTTTGAAAAAATGTGAACTTTTTTTAATTTCTATTTTTTGTTTTTTTTTATTTCGATAATTAAATTTCAGAACTTTTAAATATCTTCTTAATTTTAGAAACAAATCTGAATGTTTTTAAAAATTGGATTATTTTTAAATTATGAAGATATTTAAAAGTTCTGAAATTTAATTATCAAAATAAAAAATTTGAAAAATTTTGAAATTAAAAAATTCTGAATGTTTTTAAAAAATCTAGGTTTTTTTTTTTCGAAATTTAAAAAATTAGAAAAAAAAATTCAGATTTTTTTCAAATTAAGAAGATATTTAAAAGTTCTGAAATTTAATTAAAAAAATCTGAATGATTTTAAAAAATTGTAAAAAAATTCTGATTTTTTTTAAATTAAGAAGATATTTAAAAGTTCTGAAATTTAATTATCAAAATAAAAAAATAGAAAAAAATCTAAATTAAAAATTCTGGGTTTTTTTTTCAAAATTAGAAAAAAATTCGGATTTTTTTTTAAATTAAGAAGATATTTAAAAGTTCCAAAATTTAATCATCAAAATAAAAAAATAGAAATTAAAAAATCTGGTTTTTTTTTTCGAAATTTAAAAAAATTAGAAAAAAATTGGATTTTTTTAAAATTAAGAAGATATTTAAAAGTTCTGAAATGTAATTATCAAAATAAAAAATTAGAAAAAGATTTTTTTTAAATTAACAAGATATCTTAAAGTTCTGAAATTTAATTATCAAAATAAAAAAAAACAAAAAATAGAAAAATTCGAAATTAAAAAATGTTCAGATTTTTTTTGAAAATAAAAAGATTTTTTGGGTTTATAAAAAAAAAATGTTTTTAAGTTATGACACGTGAAAATTAAAAAAAAGTACGTCACATCATCAAATTTATCCAGTCAGATGGTGATTGTTGGCTGTGGGGGATAAACCAAAGAATCTTTATTTTATAGAGGGGAATCTCCAGTTGTTTTTCATAGAGGGGTAAACCAAAAGTCCCCCAAATGGCAGAGGGGTAAAAGTTTATTAACCCTCTATATGACAACTTTTAAGATGATCAAAATTTTATTAAGAAAATCAGGTATTAACACAAAAATCAAAACAATAAAGAAAGTAAAAAAATAATATGGATATGACAAAGAAAATTATCATAAAAATTATAAAAAAAATGGATGTTTATATATCATTTCTCATAGGATAATAACCAATATATACCGAAATCACATCTCATTGCAGCAAGCCAAACATGGAATACAACAACAATGTATCAATGATGAATGAAAAAGTTGTCCCGTACGCGGTTGACGATTCACTCATACGTCATCATCAAATTCAATATAGACCAACAAACAAGTCCAAAACATGCAATTTCGCCCATGGTA
>Ga0315914_1011901_pt1 | contig 10224 bp, 8 predicted proteins | sample MpolenodulesMG_FD_203920 | JGI IMG/M metagenome (GOLD analysis project Ga0315914, IMG submission 203920) | Medicago polymorpha root nodule microbial communities from Los Angeles, California, United States - elongated nodules | ecosystem: Host-associated > Plants > Roots > Nodule | place: USA... | reverse complement strand
TTCGGAAAACAAAATCCGGACAGTTTCGAAATCTAGTTTTTGGTGTTTTATTTAATGTCAAAGGTCTCTATTGACCGTTATATAACCCCCACATAAGCTGCAAAGCAATTGCAGGGGTTATATGAACGGTCAACAATGACCATGACACCACAAACACTCCTACAAAACTAATTTTTTTTGATGAAAATGAAAGAAAAGAGATGAAGTGAAGAATGAAAAAATTTGTTGAACATGCCAGCCTATTTATAGCCTGAAACAAGTCCTAGGTCATTTGAAAGTCAAGGAAAATATGTTTGTCATTCAAAACCGTCCAAAAACGCATTAAAACTCCACTAACCGGCCAAACCTTTGATAAAACGCATCGTCCAAAAATAACTGAGGTAGTTCAAATTATACAATCCGGAAATGACAAAAACATTCCGAATTATATAATCCGAACTGCACCAGAATGCCTATTTTGAGGTTTTTTAAAGAGTTTTCATGAAATGTGACATAGAAATGGTTAATAAATGCATAAAAAAACAAGTAAGGAGCTTAAAACAAACATAAACAACAAAATATTATAGGATAGTGTTCGAAGAGGTGCTTTTGAACTCGATTTAGCTTGCTTGCCAACTGACATATATCTATCGGAAGGCCAACTAGATCGAGCTCATAAAAACCTTTTCGGATTCAGATCTGCAACAAGGTGTTGTGTCAACATGATTGTTTTGAGTTAGATCCTGCTGCCTTGCCAACTGAGATATTTTTATCGCCAAGGCACCGAGATCTAGCTCATAACAAACCTCTTGGTATTCAAATGTAGAGAAAGAATCTATATATTTTTAAAAGCATGCTGAAGATCTTCATCATGCTGTTAAATAGATAGATATCTACTTAAAATAGCATGAGAAAGATCCTCAGCACAATGACAAAAGATTTCATGGTTTCTTTGTTTGTATGCTGAAGATCTTCATCACGAAGTCAAATAGAGAGCTATCTATTTGCGACCGCGTGAGAAAGATCCTCAGCTTAATGACAAAAATTTGCATGATTTTCTTTGGTGTGTTTGTATGTTTTGCTGTTATTGAAGCTGAAAACTGGAGAGCACTTATTTGTAGAGGTCCTTGGATGTTGTGGACCACATAAACTCTTGGTGCAATGTGGTCCATACAAAAGAATCATATGCTGAAGGATTTCAGATTATGTAATCCGAAATGCATATCTTTGGTTATTTTAGCGTTTAAATGCACATCTTTAGTATAAAGCAACAGATAATGAAAATTTAGAAAATACATATATTTTTTGAAAACATAACAAAACAACTTAGTTCAACAACATATAACAACTTAGCTCAACTACATAAAACACGTAATAAGAAACAACATAATAAACGTAATAAAATAAAACGCAGTAGATCACGGATCATCTAAACTAATTCCTTCGTTTGGTGCGTCCAGAAGTACCCTGATCTCTTCGTAGTTCTTGAGCCGGAACAAACATTTTCGAATTTCTTCAACAGATCTGACCAACGAAGTGTCCAACTCGATCGATCCTCTAGTATTGTACTGACAAAAAATTGAGAACATGGTTCTCACGTTGTCGTTGTTCATGAGCTTCATCCAGCTGAACTGTAGACTTCTGGATGAGTCGGTCGATGGACGTCGATACTCAACACCATCCACCCTATGTGTGTCTCTGCGGCTGAGTTCACGGTTGATTTCGTCAGCTGACTCTTCAACCCGAAGAGAGTGACAACAGTGTGAATTCTGAACAGATGGGGTGGTTTTCACCCGTTGTCGTAAACAACAGTTAGCTTGGTGTTCGAATTAAATACAAAGTTTTCCATGGTTTTTTCTTAGCTTGTGGTTACTGGTTATGAAAACAGAGACACTTATTTATAGAGGTCCCTAGGCGTCTTGGACAACAGAAATTGTCTGTGCAATGTGGACCACATGAAAAAAAGATGTTCCGATTACATAATCTGAAATGTCCCTCACCCTAGAGAAGGTGTGCAACATCCTTCAACTTGGCCTAGTATCGTAAAAATTCGGATTACATAATCCGGAAACCAAGAGAGTTATCCGGAAAATGTAATCCGAACTGCACCAATATGGTTTGGTCGGTGGTCTGCACCATAAGAAACACGTTTTCAAAGGTTTTTACCAGCATTAATGGCTGGTAAGACTCCTTTGAACACGTTTTTTGACCAAAATTAATGGCTAGGCATACTTTTTCTCTCCTATAAATGGTCTCCAAAACCTTCACATTTCTCAAACTCTCTCCTCCTCTCCTCAAGTTCATTCAATGCAAAATGTGTTTGTAGAATTGAAAACAATAATTAAGATAGCAACTAGCAAAACAATAGAGATTGCCTTATAAGATGGACATGATTATATTTTTTCAAAAAAAATATGGATATGATTATATGTACATTCACTTACCATATGGATCATATGTGTACAATTTTGTATGAGATGGAAAAATAATTAATACTCTTTAGAATTTTAAGGTGACACATGTACTCTAAAAGTCAAGGAAAGCATTCGTTTAATACTATAGAGATAAAAAATTTCCTCTGTTCGGTTTTAGTCTATGTTGTTTTTAAAATAAATTAAAATTTGCTAATTATCTTTACTTTTAAATTTTTGAATTTTTTTTAAGCCTTGTTTAAAAAAAATCTTTACAAAAATTTAGATTTTTTTTAAGTGACTAAAATTTCACCTCTTCAGTTGAATAAGTAGGAAGTTCAAGATTTGAACCCGACTCCTACATATTACAATGTTTATACCATTTTGAAATAAGAAGTGCTAAAACCCAACAAAATACAACGAATCTAAACACTTTGATATTAAAAGAATTTCTTATTTATATTACCAATTGATTTGTGTGTCATTTTTGGTGGTAATTGAAACAAACATTGAAAGGGCTATTGATATAGAGTGATATTGACGCAATGAGAAGCGTAGGGTAGCAAGCGCTAAATCTAGACTGAAAAGAAACAAGTTTGCAGGCGACAAACTTGTAAAAATAGAGATAACTTTAATTCATTCAATAATATTTTAGAGAGTTTTCTCAATTTCTGGTGGATTCCGGAACCCTGTTTACATAAGTTTGTCGTGTGCAAACTTATTTCTTTTCAATCCAGGTATAGCGCTTGCTAGCCTACGCTTCCGACTACGTCATATATGGCTAAGAGGACTCCAAAAAATAAAACAGGTTTATTTCCCTTTTGTAAAAAAGAAAAAAATTAACAGACTAAAGTAACTTAAATTAGATACTTTTTTAACTTTTAAAATCACGTTTAATGTTTAAATTTTAACGTGAATATCATAGACCACCTTAGAATCCATCCACCTACAAATTAAAGGTAGTATTCCATAACAAGTAGAATATAATATAAGTGTTATGAGTTCCTTTCAATAGAAAAAATGAAATACTATGAGTCATTCAAAAAATATATATTATTAATTTTGCACGGTCTTTAATATATGAAAAACTGTTTTAATAGGAGGATCAATTTCTTTTAGGTGAGATTTTACCATCAATGCAATAAATGACAAGGGTTAATAGGTTTTTACCCCCCTGTAATATAGGTCATTTCTGATTTCTCCCCTGTAAAATTTTTATTTTGATTCACCCCCTGTAAAATATTTTTGTTTTGATTCACCCCCTAATTGGCCTATTAGAGGGGTAAATCAAAACAAAAATATTTTACAAGGGGTGAATCAAAATAAAAATTTTACAGGGGGGAAAACCATAAATGACCTATATTACATTTGGTAAAGACCTATTAACCCTAAATGATAATATATATGAATTCAAAATTTCAAATATTAAAATAAATGGAAATTGATCACTCCACCAATAAAGCTAAATTGATCTGTTTTGGTATATTTTCAACTTGAATTGTTAAAACAAATCAATTAATTCAAAATTTCAAAGCAATACATGTGCATAAAATAATTCAGGTAAATGTTGCATATCTATAAAATCGACATTAATATTTTGCCTACCAATTCGAATACATTCATCTTTTTTCTTTCCAAATTTTGCAATCACTTGCCAATTATGCATTAATGCTTCCCTAAAAAAAAATGCATTAATGCATTTTTATTACAATATTTAAATTACTTCCCATTTTTGTAAAAAAAAAATACTTTCCCATTTACTAGTGATCAATAGAAATTTTTATTTTTAAAAGAAAGATAATAATCAATAGAAATATGTACTAACATTTCAATGATGTGCATCTATCAAGTCATTTTCTTCTATCAAGCTCTTCCTCATTTCCTTTACAAAAGGAAAAAAAAAAGAGCTCTTTTTCTCATCACTAATTTTTTTTCCATTCCGAATTGAAGGAATTTGAAATAATGAAGGTTGAATAAAAAAATAATATCAAAACGAATGTTTTATCTAATATTTGGCTTTAACTTACCCTCAATATCTATACTACATATAAAGAAAACTACCATTTCAACACTTTTGGGCTTGATTTTTTTTCCTTCCAAAAATACCCTAAATTTTCAATGCGAATAGATAAGAATAAATTTAAATATTAAAACAAATGTAACAAACACGATATGAATATATATTTTTTGTTTTTTTTCTTTATCATTTAAAAAGTGTAACAAACTAGATGGGTATATTTATACCTACTTTTTCATCATTTCAATTATATCCTTAAACAACTTTTTCTATAATAAAATTGTCGTTGGTGTCATTAAAAAAAGAATTTAGATTTTTTTTTGTTATAGTGTATTATTGTCGGTGTCGTTGAAATAGATAATCATAGTTAGTTTGATTTTTTATAACTTGAAAGCAACAAACATCTATATTTTTTTTAGTTTTAATCAAAATCAAAATTTCATAAAAAAAAACGCAATAAAAAGAGCGGAAGTGCCCATCTTTTCGCTAATAAATCATAATATTCTCTCCCTCAAATATGATTTTTTTTTCCCACTTGTCTATTAGTTTTAAAGAAGTTGAAGATTTTAAGGTGAATAGCATAAGTAAAATATTATTTGAAGCAATATAAAAATAAAAAATATGATGTAACAAAACAAAAGTGATGCAATATGATTGGCTCAACAACACAATAATAACACATATTAAAATATCATTGGATTAAAAAAATTCTTTTACGTGTGAAAGCCATATTCCAAAAGGAATTTCATCCTTGGGAAATTATTGAACAAAAAGTAATCCTTAGAAAATTACGTGTTGATGTAATATAATAAAAGTATTCCAAAATAGGAATTACGTGTGAATACCATATTCCATTTTTTGGTTGATATTTTTTAATGTAATTAAAGATTTTTTTTTTAAGGAATGTAATTAAAGAACTTAAAGACTTAATTGGCCAATAATAGTATGTAGAACATTTTGATCAAATGCGACTAAAGAGATTTTCTTTCTAATTTTTTTAGTGAAATATTATTTGAAGAAACATAAAAATAAAAAATATGATGCAATAAAACCAAAATGATGCAATATGATTGGTTCAACACAATAATACACATTAAACGGTAATTGGATTAAAAATTATGATTTATGTGTTAAAGTCATTATCTAAAATAATTTTCTTTCTTAATATTTTACTAACATAATTTATTTTAGCTTCAATCGGAGAAAGAGGTGTCTAGCTTCCTCAACAACATAATAAAATTTGACACATGTTACATTATAATTGGCTTAAATAGTAAAATGTGGTGATTTAATAAAATTTGACTGGTTACTCTAATATGTAGAACTATATTTGGAAAAAAAATCAATTACTTAAAATTGAAAATTGAATTTTCTATTATGCATGATTATCATTTTTGTAGATTAAAACAATAATTAAAACAACTCAAAACATATTATAATTTATTTTCAGTTATGTAATATGTAAAATGCAAATATTAATTTTTTATTATGTCTGAATTTTAGTTTAATTTGTCATATATATATATATATATATATAATGAAAAATGACACTTGTTTCTAATTTTTATTATGTAAAATGAAAAAAATGCTATTACTAACTATATTTCCATTCAAAACATACCCGTAGACCGTAACATGTATGAATTTTAGCATTGGAGATTGCCTTTCAATATGGACATGATTATATTCTTTCAAAAAAAATATGGACATGATTATATTACATTCACTTGCCATATAAATCATATGTGTACAATTTTTTATTTTTTACAAGATGGAAAAATAATTAATGCACTTTAAAATTTTATGGTGACGTGTGTACTCGAAAAATCAAGGAAGACATTTGTTAACTATAAAGATAAAGATTTTCCTCTGTTCGATTTTAGTCAATGTTGTTTTTCAAAAAAATTAGAATTTGCTAATTATCTTCACTTTTAAATTTTTGAATAATTTTTTGAAGCCATGTTTAAAAAAAATCTTTACAAAAATTTTGATTTTTTTGTTAAGTGGCAAAAATTTCACCTCTTAAGTTGAATGAGTAGGAAGTTTGAAATTTGAACCCGACTCCTACATATTACAATATTTATACCAATTGAGTTATGTTTGAGGAGACAAAATTTAGATTTAATATGGTTTGAGATAACTATTAGTAATTTTCAAAATTTCAAAAGCTCTAAATAAAAATAACGAAAATCTCACCTAAAAAAATAAAAAAAATCTCAATATATTTTTTTTGACGTTAGAAATCATGTTTATAGCTCTCTTTTTTTAAAAAAAACTTTTTATAATATTTTAAACATGTCTAAAAAAATTATTCAAAAATACAAATTTACTTAACAACAGAAACTAAAAGTTGTAGAGACTAAAAATCGGCCACTTTTTTTATTGAGACAAAAAACAAAATTTAATAATTATTTAGGTATGAAAAAACTTTGTTTAACCTCAATTTTAATTCTCAATCAATTTCAATCGTTGATTGCGAATCAATTTTAATGAATAATCAATTTTTTTGCCTTTTCTTTCAAATTCATGGCACTTTGAAATGCTATATATACCATGCTTTGAGACTGAAAAAAAATGACAGAGGAGAATTAGCGTGAGTGATATTTTTGAGAGTAAAACCTCCGAGAAACTGCATAGAGGTCTGTTTCTCTTCCATTTGTTTAATCTCATAGTGTTACACTACAACAACAAAAAAATCTCATAGTGTTATGCCTGTGAGTAAAAAAATATGTGTCTTCACTTTTTTTTCTTCTTTCTATTTGATATACTTTCTCTTTGTTCTAATGTAACCAAACATTTTCATTTTATTTTTCCTCTAAAAAATATTCATGTTCAAAAATGAAATCAATATTAGTAGTGGTTAATCCAAATCCTCTTTTTATTTAGTCATAGACACTACATAAACTATTGACTACAATAGTATATAGATATTTGTGTGTGTTATAATGCTTCAAAACAAAACTTATGATACTAGGAATACTCAAATCCTCAATATTATTATCAGAGCAAACTTTAAATGAAATAGCTAGCTTTACATTTAGTTGATTGTTGTTTAGCATTGATCACTCCTGTTTAAATGACAATTGCACTTTTCAATTTTTTTTTACCAGCTTGAGTTATCTCCCAATCACACAGAATGTTGACTGCTTGGTATTATTTCATCACTTTCTCCTTAATGTTTATGATAAGCAATGCTGCTCCATATGATTACTATAAGTTGGCCCAACAATGGCCACCGACCTTCTGTTCGACTAATGTTTGCAAACCCGGTTATGAACATGAAAAGACATTTAAAATTCACGGATTGTGGCCTGCGAATAATACCGGACCTCAACCAAGAGCTTGCGATGGTGCTACATCATTACCATCAAAAGTGAGTATGATTTTTGAATATTTGTAACATTATGATTATTTTAATTACCAATGTATCACTTGAATAAATAATGATCTTGTTTCATTTAGGAATACCTTCCCACTGATTTCAAGACTATAGTTGAGCCTGCATGGCCCAGTTTATTATTACACTTGGATAACTATCGTTTTTGGCGAAATCAATGGAGAGATCATGGGACGTGCTCATCACTTCCACTAAACCCATATGGTTATTTTTATCTTGCTGCACACATTAAGAACAAAATAAAATTAGACCGTTTGCTTACAAATGCCAAAATTGTCGCCCACGGTACAAACACTTATAAGAAAACTTTGTTTAATAGTACAATATTTGCTGGTATTGGTGCATATCCCCAGCTCACTTGTGAGAGAAATAAACAAGGAAGTCATGATCTCTTAGAGATAAGAGTGTGCTTAGACAAAAAGGGATTATCATACCAAAATTGTACTGAACCTTCCAATTCTTGTGGCCAAGACATAATATTGCCATTGTGATGTGATATGATGCAATGCATGCATGCATGCAACAAATACAGTATATTAATAATAAATTGTGATGTGATCTGATGTAATGTATGCAACAATAAAGTATACTAATAATAAATAATGAATTTGGTCATTTGTTTGATATAGTTCTCTCTTTTATTTGGTACAATTTCTTTTATATATTCCATTTGTCTCCCCTAAAAAAAAAAATTGTCTTGTTGCAAGAGTTTCAAAGTTCATGTGACATATCATTTGACATATAAGTCTTAATTTCTTTCATTCTATCATATATTAATAATTGCCTACATTCAAGTTGTGGAACACGTTTCCTTAAAAAAAAAGAAGTTGTGGAACACGTTATACAAAGTAATATACTAATATTGTTTACAAATTACTACTATAATTGTGTTTTACAATCTGTCAAGATAAATGCAATTAATTGCCATCAAGACCAATTCAATTAACTATAATAATGTGTTTGCTTTACTTACTTAACCATCTAATGTTACTTAACCATCATACTAATATTGTTTACAAAGTACTACTATAATTGTGTTTTACCATCTGTCAAGATAAATGCAATTAATTGCCATCAAGACCAATTCAATTAACTAATAATTATGTTTCCTTTACTTACTTAACCATCTAATGAACCAAGATTCATAATCAGTCCATTTTGATTGGCTTTGTCTTTGGCTATGGCTTGTGGTGCATATATAGAGATGGGAAAAGGTTTTGTAAGAGAGAAGAAAGAATAGTGATGAACAAAGACATAAGAGATGAGAGAGGAGTGAGAGATTGAGGATTAATTTTTCCCTTTAAAGTGGGAATAACTGAGTGATTGCCTTTGGTTTGGTTATACATAAATAAGTGAACAAGGTAAATGAGATGGAAGTATATGTAGTTGTGTTCTCTTCTCTGCCGTGGAAGGATAAGAAGTGAGTATATGATATTTTTATCTCTAAAGTAAAATCCTTATTAGATGCTACTAATAACTCTATCTCTCTTGTAAAAATATCTTACCAACTCATTAAAATATCTACAATTTTATTGTGAATGAACGTAGTTGACAGTGGTGCATGTCACAAATAAAAATATATGGAAACACTTTCGCCAATAAGATAGTTTTTTACCTAGATATTCTATATATCGTAGTCTCATAATAAATTTTGATGGGGAAATTATTTTGACTACGTAAATCTATCGTAAATAATTTTGTGAATTAATAAAAACAAATTCATAGTAAACGAGGTTCGTTTTTAAATTTAGGCGTGACCATATTGCTGTCTATTGAAGAGACTCAAAATCGTGTTTTGGATAAATTTCTAAAATTTTACCACAGGTCACTAACACGACAAAAACACTAAAATATTCGAGTAACAATTTAAATTTATCGTTGAAGATATTATTTATTTTTATTTGAGCATAAATTAAAATAGATCCGAGAACATAATATTTTTTTTTTTTGGTAGTGTGAGAACATAATATTATATTATTAATCTCTTTTTTTCCACTAAGAGAGCCACCACCGTCGGGTAAGCAAAAAACTTCCATCATGTGTCTTGGGGTAATTCTGAATCATTTCGTGCTTATTTATTTGAAGAATGGTTGTCCACTACCTCCATCATCTACGGAGTGGCACAATCACAAGAAAGAAGATGCGGTGACTTGGGAAGATGAGTATTTGGATCATCATGAGTTGTTCCGAAAGCTCATGGTTATTGAAAGTCGAAACAAACCGCCGCAACCACAAAAGGAGTAAAACAAAGCGGCACCTATTTTGTTGGACACTCCCGAAAAACCAAAGCAACAATTTGAAGTTATTGCGGAAGATGAGGAAGATTCTATTTCACTTGATCTTCCCCAATCACTTGGTCTTTAATGAGTGATTTTTTTGTCAGTGTTAGTCCTTTTTTTTGGTAGAAATTACACCGACGT
>Ga0315914_1011900_pt1 | contig 10225 bp, 9 predicted proteins | sample MpolenodulesMG_FD_203920 | JGI IMG/M metagenome (GOLD analysis project Ga0315914, IMG submission 203920) | Medicago polymorpha root nodule microbial communities from Los Angeles, California, United States - elongated nodules | ecosystem: Host-associated > Plants > Roots > Nodule | place: USA... | reverse complement strand
AATAACTGATAGGACCTAAATCTTTCATAGAAAATTCACAACTAAGGTGAGACATGATGTACTGACGAAGAGTATCGGATGAAGCAGTAATGATGATATCATCGACATATAAGAGAATGCATGTTATGTCCTTTCCATTGTGATAAATGAACAAAGAATGGTCACATGTACTACGTGAGAAGCCCAATGTCGCAACAAATTCAGTGAAGTGTTGGTACCATGCATGAGGGGCTTGTTTAAGGCCATATAGTGACTTCTTTAGTAAACAGACATAATCAGGATGGTGAGGATAACAAAAGCCAAGAGGTTGATGCATATAAACAGATTCATTAATGTTACCATGTAAGAATGCATTCTTGACATCCAATTGATGTAGACATCAAGATTTTGAAATAGCGATGCTGAGGATTGTTCATATAGTTGTTGGTTTTACCACCAGACTAAAAGTTTCTCCACAATCGACACCAGTTTGTTGATTAGAACCATTCCCGACTAGGCGAGCTTTGTATCTTTCAAAGAAACCATCTGATTTTTTCTTATGCCTGAATATCCACAAACTATGAATGACATTAGCATTAGCTGGACGTGGTACTAAATCACATGTCTTATTTTGTATAAGAGCATCATATTCGTCTTTCATAGCCATTTTCCAATTATGATCTTGTAATGCATTGATAGGGGTAGTTGGCAAGGGAGAAATGATGGGTGAACTAGAAGTGTGGAGATTAAAAAGTTGTTGTGGTTTGAAAATGTCATGTTGAGCTCGGGTGGTCATTTGAGGAGATAATGGAGGATTGGTTAGAGACGAAGTAAGTGTGGGGATAGTAGGAGAGGGTGTAGTGTTAGAGATAAGGGTTGGTGGATGATTTGTGTTGTTGATGGTATTGTTTGGCGTTGAATATTATGGGGGTGAGGGAGGTAGGGTGGAGTAGTGTTGATTTTTGGTGTGTTAGGTGTAGGAATTGGTTGTATTGATTGATGGGTGGTCGAGGTAGGTAACATGTGATAAGGAAAGTGATCATTGCTTTAATCCAAAAATTCATAAAATGAGGAGGCAGGTGCAGGTGAAGAAGAGAGTGGAAAGACAGTTTCATCAAAAGTAACGTGTCTAGAAACGATTATTTTGCGACTAGAAAATTCAAGACACTTATATCCTCTATGATTGGAGGGGTAACCTAAGAAGACACGTGGTCTTGACCTTGGTTGGAGTTTATTTCTATTAGTGGAAGAGATTAATCGAAAATAGAGACACCCGAAGACTTTAAGGTGACAATAGGAGGGACGCTTTTGGTAAAGAATCATAGTTGGTGTTTGAAGAGCTAATGGTTTTATTGGAAGAATATTTAACAAATAAGTAGACATATGAAGAGCATGATGCAAAAAAGAAGGTGGTATTGAAGCACGTGCAAGAAAAGTACGGATTATATTGTTAATAGTACGAATTTTTCTTTCGGCTTTTCCATTTTAAGGTGAGGTGTGAGGACAAGAAAACCGGAAGCTCATTCCATTTTGTTTATAGAAATTATGGAAAGAAGTATTGTGATATTGTTTTCCGTTATCACATTGAAAACATTGTATATCTCTTTCAAATTGTGTTTTAAAGTGATTGCGAAAATGAAGAAAAGTGGAATAAACTTGAGATTTGTGTACAATAGGAAAATTCCATAAAAAGTTTGTAAAATCATCTAGAAATAAAATATAGTATCGATGACCACCAGAACTAAGAGTTGGTGATGTCCAAAGATCACTATGCACAATATCAAACGGTAATAAAGTGTGAGACAAAGATTCATAGAATGGCATTTTTATTTGTTTTCTAAATTGACAAGACTCACAAACTGAATTATGCTGAGACTTCTTACAGAAAATAAAATTGTTTCTATGAAGAGAATTAGTAATATACTATATATTAATTATACAATGAATATTTTATATTCTAATAAACTTGATATACACATCTCACAAATATTACTTCTACTTGTGACGCTCAAAAACATGGTTCAACCATAATAACATGATAACAAGCAAATTGCCACCAAAAACATAGTTTTGAATCATGATTTTTCTTCCACACCTTGCATCAGCCATAATTCATTAATTTGCACATGATCAGTTAATTATCATGTAACAACGGCTATTAAAATCACTTACGTCTATAAGTCTTCGTTCAACCGATAAAAATGTTAAAATTCTTAGGTCAGAGGTCGTGACCCGGGTGCGACGTTTATGGGACAGTGTTTATAGAAAAACTTGTTTTAGAGGGGGGTATATATATCAAATGGCATCAGGTGACCTAACCATTAATAGTTTTCAGACATAATTAAATATTTGCTATATACCCCCTAGCAAGTGCTTTCACACCCAAATTTCACTATCAAATGAGCCATACAAAAACTTGTAAAATTAGGATCATGAAAATGGTTAGTTTATTGCAAATATGCTGACAAAGTATATTGTTTTTGTTTTAAATTGTATATATATACTGCTTCTGGTACCTTGAGTTTGCTAACAAGTCAGGACTTAAGTGATTAGAAGCATATAATTAGCCAAAGACTCGTACAACATAGAAATAGTGTCGAACATATCACAAATATGAATACTTAGAATAAATTGAAAATAAGATTAGATAAAAATCAAACAATTGATAAACACTTACAATAAGAAATAATGAAAGAGAAAGGGTGTTGGAAATGAGTTTTACATAAAATAGCTTCAATTGGATATGTCTTGCGTCATTTTACCTCTTAGGTTTGGTGTCCCCCCCCACAAAGAAAAAAAAACTTTAGTTATTCTTTTCTTTCTTATTGATGATACATGGGACGAGGTACATTTGACACACGATGCTTTGGGGCAAAACAGGGCAAAACGTGTTATGATCTATTTAAAAAAATGCGCATTCTGGTGAGTCTCGGGCTACCGTCATAGTTGTAATGTCAATGTTCGTAAATTTTAAAAAGTTGCGATTTTAACCCCCAAACTAAACAAATAACAATTGTGTCCTCTATCTTTTGGGAAATATGTTTTTTTCCCTCTATCTTTAGAAAAATATGTTATTTTGTCCTCTTGTCTTTATAAAAAGTTGTGATTTTAGGACACGTGGCGTCTTCTCAACAATTTTGCAATGTTTTGTAAAGTTAGGGGGCAAAATCGTTATATATTGGCTTAAATGTGTCATTAGTCCCTACACTTTCACCATATTTCGACGTTAGGGGGAAAAATCGTTATATATTTGCTTAAATGTGTCATTAGTCCCTGCACTTTCACCATATTTCGACATTAGTCCATGCACTTTTTTTTGTTTGACATTGATCCCTGCACTTTGTAAAAAATTTGCAATTGATCCTTCTGTTAAAAATAAATAAATAAATTAACGGTGTACCACATGGACCAGTTATTACACGTCACGTGACACACTACACTACAAGACAAAAAATTGAATTAAAAGATTCCAACATTTTGTTAATATTTTATACATTATTTTTTGACTTTAAATATTGTTAATCCATGCACTTTCAACACTTTTTGATATTGGTTCCTACACTTTGGTATTTATCCTAGAGCCCTTTTTTTTAAAATCTTCGATGATATTATTATGTTCTATTATTATTTTGTTCACTATTTTATTAATGAGAATAATTATAAAAAAAGTAAATACAAATCTTTTTTAAAGAAGAATTAAGCTTTAATCGTATTGCATCGCGTTCTTTCTCTAACTGCGGTGTCCTAGTCAACTAAACTATGTTCACGGAGACTATTAAACAAATTATTATTTTTATGAAATAAGCGAATTAAAATTTACATTTCAAAATCATAAAAGTAATAATAAAATATTTAAATTTAATAAAATCACTCAGAGTACTAGTAGTATTACTGATTCCAGACATAACAAATGCTTAGAATTATTCCCTCAAAAAAAAATGCTTAGAATTATGACGTGTGCATCCCCGTTTGGATTGGCTTATTTTGAGCTTATGTGGGCTTATCTACTCCCATAAGCTTTTTTAAAGGTGTTTGGGTAAATAAATAAAAATAACTTATCATAGTTTTATAAGCTGCTTATGCCATATTTTAATAAGCCTAAATTTTCAGCTTACCCTCTGGCTTAACAAGGAGCTTATGAATTTATGTAACCTCCTTCGATTCTCTCTGGATCCACTTTTTCAAAACATATATTTTAATTATAATGTTAGTTATCTTTGGCGGAGCATGAGTAACAAAATTATTATATACTTATCTTACTAAATTAACACACGTAACAAAGTTTTTTTTTAAGGAAGATTTTTATTATTTTTTTGTTACGTAACAAAATGAAACTGAATATTAATATTTTTCTTATATGAATTTTTTTTTTGTTACGTAAGTATATACTTATCTAATGTTAATTTTGTCTTATATGAATATTGATAATTTTTTTAAGAACGAATATTGATTATACTATATATATAATTATAATTAATATATTATAATATTGTTTTTTACATCTTGATTAATTTTATTAAAAAAAATCTTGATAATTGTGGTTCGATTCTTTGATTTTTTTTGTTAAATTAAAAATATTTAAAATTTCAATAATTACTTATCCAAACACTTCAATTTATGTAAGTAATTTTTAGTGTACATATCCAAACATAAATAGCTTATCAAGTATAAGAGCTTATGATGTAAGCTCTAATGTTATAAGCCCTAATGCTATAAGTATCTATATAAGCTGTTTATCCAAACGGTTACGTTAAAGGTGTTTCAACATCTTTCTTTTTTTCGCAAGAGTGTTTCGACATCTTATGATTAGGAAGTTATTTTGAATCATTCATATTTCACAATTGAAATATGAAGACATAGAATGTGCGATGCTCTCAAGATAACGTTATATCCATTTTGAAAAAATATCATTAAAAATTAGTTGAAAACTACGGTCAAAAATATGCATGATCAATTTGTCATATTTTTTGTGTAAAAAAATGTTCTATTTTTCTCGCTTATTTCATCAATTTTGGTAATTTGTCCAATAGTCCTCAGGAGCATAGCTTAGTTGGCAAGGATACGGCAGTTTGAGAAAGAAGACGATGTGATAGGATTAAAGTTTAATCCTTCTTTAAAATTAAAAAGGATTTTTATTTAATTTTTTTATAATTATTCTCAATACAAATAATGAACAAATTTCAAAAAAATTATTTTTAAATATTGACTAATTGCTTTTTAAATAATAATTGGTCCACGTGGTACACCGTTAGTTTTGTTTTTTTTTTTTAAAACAGAAACTTAACATAAGGACTAATTGTAAATTTTTTACAAAGTGCAGGGACTAATGTCACATTTAAGCCTTTTAAAAAAATTATATGTTATGTATTGGTGTCATTCTCTCACACTTTGCTTAGGCCCGTAAAATTTCAAGAAAAGGGATTTCCTTCACGTGTGTGTGTAGGTTTCCAACGACTATTGTCATTTTGTCTATATACCAAAAAAATGCTAACTACTAGGACATACAATCCAATAAGTGTAAGAATGGTATGATGTTTTGTTGTCTTTGGATTTTCAAATTGTTGTATTTGGATATCCAAAATCTATTTTAAAAAAGAATTTTTAGCCATCGAAGTAATTATTGGTTGAGTCATAATCAGATCGTTATTTTTAAGACGTTTCATAGCACTAATAAAAAATTGTGCAATTAGACTATCAATATATTGGTTTGTAAACAATAGGCAAGTCTACTAAATATCATGTAGTGGTGTAAGAATTTTCTAACAACATTTTCTTATTTGCACCAGCAACATATGTTTTAAACATGGCACAATCACAACAAATATGGTGTGAGGCCCTAGTGTTCATCCACCATCCACTGGATTCACCAACTAGGTTGACCTCACTAATCATTGAAATAAATTGCTCTTCAAGATAATGCACGCCAAACTACTGAAATTTCTACCTCCTAAAGGAGGAATTATGGGACCACATAAGTCAAACTGACGCGCTTTCCACTGAGAGGGCGATCATGACACAAATTAGTGTCACCAGTTGAAGAGAGAGATGGATGACCTAATCCAAAAAGGACACCTAAAAAGATTTGTGAAAGATGATCATATAGAACCGACCTTGACCATGGAAGGAAGATAACAAATCAGATCCCTTTTTCCATAAGAAAAGACGCAGAGTTTCATAACAACAAGAAAGATGATCCACCAGTCAAACATACACTCAACACCATTGTTGGGGGCTTATCACGTGATGGGGAATCAAGCTCAAAATAAGGGTTTAATTATGGAACAACTTCAACCTTATAGGGGTAGCTTATTGGGTTTCTATGGCAAGCAGGAAAACATGAAGGGCAATGTAACACCCCGATTTTTAAACAGCAAAAGTGCATTATTCTTAAAACAGCTCAAAATCCTTGCACTAAAGGATTCAGGGTTGTCTTTAATATAAAATCAAAGTAAGTAATTTTCTTTCGAAGGCGTTTTACAAAATGATTATATGAACCAAATATTATATTTTATAAATTAATTTTAGGTAATGAGTTTTTAAATTTAAATCACACTTCTCATATATATAAAAGAGAAATGATATATTGACAACCTTTTGGTTGTCCAACATCGTATATCTATACTGTATAGATACTATATCATTTTTTAATGAGTTGTTTCTCTCTCTTATGGTCACATCAATAGTTATAATTGATGTATTTTTATACTAGTTGTCCAAAAGTTGTTGATTTTTAGATGTTTATATATCATTGTTCTATATAAAATAGTGTATATGAGTATGCATTCATCATGGAAATAACATTTACAACGGTACAATTTATAACGTAGAGAAAATAATCATATATGACTCTACGACCAAATCAAAGTTGGTCTTGAGCTCTAAACTGAGATGATTGGGTACTACGACCCACCAATGGCATTGAGCTTGATTGCCTCTGATTGCCAACAAGGTCTCCTCCTTGCCATGTCTTCAATGTCAAGTCGATATTCACAACTAAGACACTAGGAAAGTCAGGGGCACCCACACACATATTTCTACGTGTAAGTCGATGTCCATGTCTTGATTGGTAGGTTTTGATATGACATTTTTACTAATGGGACAAACACTGATTTAGTTGAGAGGAATTTAATAATGAGTCTACGTGTAGAAAGAACTTTTCTAACTTCATAAGGGCCAAAAGAATATTTCATTAATGTAAGATATTTATATATTATAAATAGATAAAATCATATTTTATATGATACATGCATAGGGGGAAGTATGGCAGATATTGTCAAGTTTATTTTTGTTAAGATTATTTTTCTTTCCATATTTATTATTGCAAGAGACATCGAAGGTAATACATTTTTTATCCTTTGCAAAAAAAAAATTGTGTACATAATATTTTATTATATTTTAATACTATACTTTTATTCATATTTTTCATCACAGCAAGAACTATATGTATTGGAGATTCTGATTGTCGAAATGAAAGGTGCATGCCTGGTATTAAACCGGTATGCTCTGAAGGCTGGTGTGATTGTATAGGATTTATACCATAGATTCTACGAGTGTTCATGAGTACACAAATGTCCGACTTAAATATATTATGAGGTACCATTTAGTTATTATGTTGCAATCCAATAACTTTCTTTTTCTAATTTGACGAAGATTGTAGTTATGGATTTGTTCTCTATTATGATGGTAATGAAATAAGGCAGCTTGATTGTATTCTTGTCTACTGATTTCAGTCATATCGTTGTAACCTATAATTTAGCATATCATATTTTCTTTCCAACTCTACTGGTTATCATAATTGAGATCCATGTAGCTCTTTCTTGATCATAAATTTTTATCTTGATCTCTATTTCCCATTTATTTGTGTTTCAACAAATTTGAATTCTCTATTGTTGTTGCATGATATATGTTCGAAAGTGTACATGTATATCACAGTAATAAGAAGAGTATCATATCCACAATGACTTAGGAATATCAAAGTGGGTTTTGTTTTCTAAGTTTTTATTTAGAATATGTTTTAGTTTTTGAAAAATGATGTTTGGTTTTAAAAATATGCAATTATTTAAAAGTGCCTTGAAATCATAGAGTTCATGATTACATAGAACAATAACTAGCTCCTAATATTTTCCATTGTCTTGAAAACCATTGTCCAAGGTTGAGGTAACTCTAACTCTTAAAACATCTTCTTTTTTTCCTTGTATGACAAAGGTGTACCTTATCAACAGGGCCGGACTTTAGGAGGTGCAAACCGCTCAATGGAGTTGGGCCTCCCCAAGGTTTGGACCTAAAAAAAATTATAGCTCAATAGTACTACTAAATGTAACAACCTGTTTTTCACTAGATTTATTTTATTATTTATTTATGTATGTTTATGTGTGCTTGTGTGTGATTAATTGCCTCTGTGTCCATTTTGGTTGGGATTAGTGGAATTGGGCGTTAGAATGTATTTTGGTCATTTTGTGAGCAGGGGGTAAATTAGTAATTCCACTGTGAGAATTATTTTTAGTGTGTTAAGCGGGAGTTATATTTTTACCAAGTTACTAGTCGGTGTGGTAATTAGTTAAGAGTCGATAACTTTTAACCATAAGTGGGTAGAAACTTTATAATTGGTTAATGAGTGTTTTGAGCCCATTAAGACATAAAGGGGTTAAGCTCAATAGTGAGGAGCCTATTTAAACCTTAGTCATTGAGGAAAATTAGGTCACTTAGAATCATTTGTTCATTTTCACAAAACTTTTGAGAGAGGTAGAGAGAGAAAGAGCTAGAGGAAGAGAAAAATGGTTTTGAAGAGAGAAGTACTTGGAGAACAAGAAGAGGGTAGAGATTCAAGGGATTGGAGATAAAGTGAAGCATTAGCTTAGCTTTGTGAAGATTAGAGGTAAGGGGGCTAGTAATCTCTCATAATCTTTTGTATAATCTCTTTTATACTTAAAACTCATAAGTGCTTATTTGTGAAAAGTGATTGTTGTGAGCTTAATTGGTGAAATTCGTGCTTATGCTTTGATGTAATGTTTGGGTATGTGAATTTGATGATAATTAAGTTGTTGATGATGAAATTACATGCTCAAGTTATATATATGTATACTTTGTGTTTTTGCTCAAAATTGGTTAAGTATGATATTGTTGTTGATGAGTTGTTGATGAATTCATACTTAATTGATGTTGTTGTTGTTATGGGATGTTGTTGTTGATGATTGAAACCTTGGGTAATTATAATCATAGAGTTGTAGTGTGAATTTGTGTGGTTTTTGAAAGTTTTACAAAAATGGGTCAAATGGTGATTTGTGATGAAATGATGTTTTGGTTCAAGTTTTATATGGATTTGAGTGTCTTTTTATGTCTATAAATGTTTAGACAAACCTTGGGAACAAATTTGGGCATTGGGGATTCAAAATTAGGGTTTTGGAGTGAAAATTGAATTTTACCCGAGAGCTGACTGTCTAAACTCGCCATGGCGAGCAAATCGGTGGCCATGGCGAGTGAAGAAATTGTCCAGCTCGCCATGGCGAGTGATTTGGTGGCCATGGCGAGTTGTTCAGTACAACAACTCATGTTTTTTGTCGTTTTCAGGGTTTTGGGGCCGATCCGAGTTTTCTAAAATGCTTCTTTCATCATGTTTGATCACTGTTTTTACTCTTTAACCTACTGGAACATCTTATAAGTTGGATTGAGCTTGATTTTATGAAATTGAACTTAACTTTTGAAAAATGTCCAAGAACGTTGATTTTTCCGAAACTTGTTTTTCTTAAGTTAGCTTTTGATAATATCCAGCAAAATATGCACTCGATGGTTGCAACTATTTTTTCCTAACATCATCTTACTCACCAAGCTTTTGGCAGTGTTGCGCTAAAAACACACTTAGAGCAAGTGTACTTTATCGCAGAAGTAGTATAAAAGATTATCATATCCACAGGGATTAATTAACAAGTACCAAACTAATTGAGATTATTTATTATTTAGACGAACAAGTAGTAAAATGGTTTTGGTAACTAAATAAAAAGCAATGACAATGAAGGATAAAAAACACAGAGTTGTAAATCAATAGAGGGATGTCTAGGGTCGCGGTTTCACTTGCAAGTTTTGATTCCTTTATGTCTAGTTCTAATCAAATTCCTATTTTTATTCAATCATCAATCCCTTTACTAAAACTATTAATCTGTTTGGTCATTCGTGATTAATATTCTTTCTCCTAAGTTAACACTTTGTTTGGTCATTCAAAGAGTTGAAACTCAAGAAAAGCATAAAGTAC
>Ga0315914_1011899_pt1 | contig 10225 bp, 3 predicted proteins | sample MpolenodulesMG_FD_203920 | JGI IMG/M metagenome (GOLD analysis project Ga0315914, IMG submission 203920) | Medicago polymorpha root nodule microbial communities from Los Angeles, California, United States - elongated nodules | ecosystem: Host-associated > Plants > Roots > Nodule | place: USA... | reverse complement strand
AGGATTTTTAATTTTTCACATAAATTTTATGGTATTTTGTTTGTTTATTCATTATTCAGATTGCTTTTTAGTTGTGTAGATATATTGTCTTCCCTACATGATCAATACAGAGTTGCTAAAGTTTCTAAATATCTCATCCTTTTAAAATGGGATTTAAATACAACATAGAAAAGGTCTCTAAATGAGATTTGTCTAATTTTATTTGCTTAATTAGATTATTCATTAGCAACCCCAAATTGTATGATTATTTTTGCTTAGTTTTCTTTAGGCATTGCGATGGTTATTGATTTGATCAGAAGTAGGATAAAAGTAATCTTATATATTAAGTGATCTCTATTTTTCCTTAGATTTTATTTTTATTTTTATGAATGATGTTGTTTGATTGAGTTTTCAATTGTTCTGTTGTCATAGCAGATAAACAAAATGACATAATTGGGTGAAAGAAGACAATTAAAGATCATGAATCTTGGTTCATTCCCTTTGTAAACCCTTCTGATATCTCAAAAATTTCCTTTCTATGACTTTTTTTTTGGAGGTATTTTAGATATATCAGATTTTTTTTAATGTTATTAATGCATGAATGAGAGAGAAGCTATGCCATTTTCTGATTATATTTGGTATTCTTCAAAGGTTTATCTAGTTTTGGTTGGGAAATTTTTATTTTTTTTTATTTTCCTTACCCTCTACCGTGCAATTAATTTCCTACATTCTACATTTCACAGGTGAAACAATAATTTTGATACTATTTGGATTATGCACAGCTCAGAGGATACTTTTGGGGGTTCTAATTTCTCTAAATATATAACAGGTAATAATGCTTAATTTGTCTGCTACTTTTATACAGTTGAGCTTATTTTGAGATTTTAATGTTTCTAACGTCTCTAAATATATGATAGGTAATCATGCTTAAGTTAATTTTTTATATTCATTTACTTTTTTATTTCCTGCCAAGGTTTTTGCAGAATCACTGTGAGGCACTGCATTAGTTGTTGTCAGTGAGACATTGCTACTTTTTCATTCAGCATGAAGAGTAAATGAAGTCCTTTTTTAGTCTTGATCCACTTAAACGACTAAATTGGTGGACAAACATGATTATATTTGCATGTGATTCACCTATGCTTAAATTTTTTATGTCAATGCCTTTGCATCTTAGGATTTTACTTAGTTGGAGTAATTTTTAGTTCATTTCTATTTCATTATGTATATTGGTTTATGTTCTTCCTATATTGATCACCCTTTTTACAAAAACATATGTTAAATGGATGTAATATACTCCACACTTTGTAATTATGAGTTTCCTTTGAGAAAAAAATTGTGTTCCTACATGTAAGTTCCTATGGGAGTTATTTTTGTTTTGAAAGGATAGAAAAATGTAAGTTGTATTTATTATTTATATGTTAAATAGATGTAATATACTTCACATTTTGTAATTATAAGTTCCCTTTGAATCCTTGGAAAAAAAGTTCCCTTTTTAAAAAATGCATTCTTCAATATAAGTCCTTATGTGAGTTGACTTTATTTCTTTCTAAACTAAGACCTTATTAAGTCTAAATCTTAAATTAACATTTTTGTAAACAACCAATTTTACTATGTTAATGGTTAGAATCTAAAAATCACATTTTTAATCGAGTCTTTAATTCTCTCTGTGTTTTTTATTTTATTTTTATAAAACACTATAGATATTTTGATTTTCATAATCTCAAATATTTTTTATCTCCTTTAAATTATTTCGTGTTTACGGGTTAAATCTATAATGTGATATACTTTATTCTTATATATTATAGTTCATATGACCCGTGCATCGCACGGGTCGATGGTCTAGTTAAAACAACAAGAGTGTAATTTTTAAGCATTGTCACTATGCATCCAATGACCCTTTTAATTAACGTGGAAACATGTCACATTAATTAAAAACAACAAGACAATGCATGGTACGCCATGCCTAGCGTGTGCACAAATTTCAAATACTATTGTAAGTATTTATAAATTAAACTCCTAATGTTTTCGTTAAAAACAACATGGTAGGCAGGTACATATGACATAAAATGTTATGGTTGACAACTTCAAACACATCAAGAAATAGAAAATCCTCTTCTTTCGGGGGAGGGTGAGGAGTGTCTCTGAGAAAATCATTGTCAACCAGACACATCAAACCGAGAGTTCTAGAATTTGTAAGTACAATTAACTCAGTCGTGTTCACGGTGGTGTAATAGTTTGAAATGATGCGAAATCTCAAAATGATAATAAAGTTGATGACTTTGACAAGGCTAAAGATGATAAGAAGTTAGAAGATGTTGAGAAAGTTGAAGATATTAGTCTTGAGAGTATAGAGGATGATATCGCAGACTTCATCGAAGATTAGTTAAAATGTATAATATTAGAGAACTAACTATGTTTTATATATGGAAGAATATTTTGATATAATTATATATGTTATCATTGGTTCAGTCGTTTTATGTATATGTAGATGTTTTATGGTTTTCCACTGAGTTCGTATTTCAAAATTCAAATGTTTAATAATTAATTTTCCTTTTCTTTTGGATTATAGATCCAAAAACATCATTTCATTTTTAAAACATTAACAAGGGAACTCTAAAAAATTTGAGGAATGTGAAACGTCTGAGGGTGAGCGGAGAATCTCACACATTGTTCACCAAACGAAACACTGCCCAACGAAATCTGCTAATCGATTAAGCCTCATTTATCTTTTTATTGCAGTCCCCAAATATGGAAAAATGCTTGTCCAACACACCTCTTACCAATCCTTGAAAATTTATATCTTATACCCTAAAAATTATACCCTCATCCCTACATTTTATATGAACAGTCCTTTTTGCCCGCATATTTAAACTGAAACATTCGTTTTTTACTCTTTCCTTAACTTTTTTCAAAGTGTTCAAGAGAATAAGAGAATCAATTTTTAAATACATACCATAAATCTCTTCAAAAAAATTCCAGCATACATTTCTTTACGAAGAACTTCATTTTAAGTTTTTCGGTGTGTAAAATTTTCCATAAAACTTTTAAGAAGTATTTTAGTGTACATATTTTTACTGAAAAACTGTCTATTCATGTGCACCCAAAACCTAAAAACAACAATCTTCATATCCCGATCGAAACTAAAATACTCATTGGCGGAGGCAGGTTGAGCCTTGTGTGGGCTCCTGCCTGCACAAACATTTGAGAAAAAAAAATATTCTAAAATTCAGCTCATTCAAGGTCAAATTTTTGTTACCAAACAATCAAACCTGATCCCTAGTTCTCTTGGCATCAATTTCATGTCTCTGGTATATCGGGGTTACTAGTGTGGGGCAACCTTATACTTGTAATGAGTGCGTAGCAAATTGTTCAAAGCAAGGACAATATATACTATGGCCAAGTTAATTAAACTGTCAATCAAGCTCAAGCAACAAGCTTTTAAGAAAAATAATAATAATTTTAGTAGTATATGTTAGCAAAAGAGGAGGATAAAATTGTGGAAAACGGTTTCAAAATGCATAAGAGGAGTGTTATGGACACTTTTTTTTCTTTCTAATATTGTCTCTAACATCCACTTTATTATTAGATGAAATTCATTAGGATATCACACTTTGAAAATGGGTCTCACATCATATAAAATAGACGCGCATGAATTTCACTTAATAGAAATTTGATTGTTAGAGAGAGTTTCTAACATTTCTCATATCCAAAATACTGACCACCGATTTAAATTTTACATTTTTTTATTACAAATTTATATATACGATGTCCTCACTATTCGAATTTTCTGGTTCCGCCATTGAAAACACTAGATTTGAATTTCAAGTTCAAACCCAAATTTGGTGTGCTTTATACGGTAAAGACCGTCTCCCATCTCACTAATCTTCTTTTTCGCTAGTTCATCCACACAAATGGCTCACTATTAGTTTTCATTTGAACTCTTCAATCAACTTCCCGATTCTTTGTTTCTATTTTCTTAACTATAATTGATTGTGGTATTTTGGTTTAGTTCTTTTTTTAGTCATACAGTGTTGTCCTGTGATTCATTTTTCATACATAATTTAGTTTCATTTAATATGTCCTTGTTTATTCCCATTACCTTACTGGAGAAGCATGATTCCCGAAATTAACAAGCATCCTTCACTGAATTATACATTCATAAAATTTAACAAACCGGAAAACATAAATATAATGTTTATGGGAAATTTTATAAATTGGAAAAAGTAAGTTTTCATATTTATTTTTTTCAAATTGAAAATGTCATTTAGGGGTAAACACATGAATCCGGAAAGGTTAAAATTATGAGTGCTAAATGAAAGTGTAAAATTTTAAATATCAAAAGGGATAAAATTGGCATGTTTAATTGTTTGTAGGGGCGTATGGTAAAATTCTTCAATCCTCGAAGTCAACATGGGCCTTAGGTACAGCACCACTAACCAAGGGCCTAGTGCCAGAATTTGATAACCGAACACATTCCTTGCCCATTCGATTGGAAATTCCTCTTTAGGCACCTATGAAAATTGAATGGTAGTTAACAACTGCTCATAACACATTTTAAATTGGGTGATCTGCTTTAAAAAGTAGCTCAACTAATCTCAAAATTATTGAATAATAGTCTATTGTTGTTCGGCGGGTGGGTGAGAGCAATCATTGGATGTCTAAAGAGCAATCATCATTCGATTTGCTATTAAAAGCTAACTGTTTGATGGCCAAGATATGATAGAAAACTGGATAGAGATTGAATATGATAAGGACATGATAAACATTAATCATATCATGTGTTTGATGCACACATGATAACAAACAAGATATCATTATAATTAAATGAAAAAATTGCTCTCATAATTAATTAAATATTGTAAAAATGACATGTTATTAATTATAATAGAAAATACATGCTATCATTATTTTAAAAATGACAATATTTTAAAAACGGCAGAATTATCTTCTAATCCCATCAGGATAATTTCTAACTCAGCCTATACTCAGGATAGAAATTACAAAGGAAAGTCAGGATAAGATAGGAAAATGGTTTATTTTATCATATCTCTTTGGTGCATCAAACATGAGATTTAAGCAGGATATAATTAATATATCATATCATGTCTCCTTATCCTAACCATCAAACGCACCATAGATACACTTTACCACTTTCGTTAACATTTGAAAAATGCTAACAAATACCTATGTGCACTTGTTAACGAATGAAATATACTAAAATCCTCAATGGCGTCAATCATGATATTGTGTTGATCTATGATACACGATACACACACCTTATATTTGTTGGTTAGGATGGTAATAACGTGTTTTTTTTAATAGTTCCCTAAATCACATTCTATCGAATTGGTCCTCATAGTCTATTAGAGGTTTCAATATATTCATTGAATATTTACCTTTTTTTTAAGGATATTCATTGAATATTTATGTTCACTAAACATTATATTTCATAACGAGAGTCAAAATTATTCATGATTTATATTTAGGCCTGCCAGTACAATATTATTATTTTTATTTTATTTTAAAAATAAAATGGCCACATATGAAGATAAAATAAATTACGTATATTAAAATTTGCTTTAAACCCCACTTTCTATTAAAAATTGTTGGACCAGCCCAAAAATTGATGAGATCTATGATTGAGACGACATAAAAAATGAGCAAGTTCGTGTGTGATTTTAACAACTAATTTGCATGTTGCACCAAATATGAATGCATGATCAAAAGTTCGTTTTACTTTGACGCAGTAAATAAAAGATGAACCACCCAGATGTTAATTTGAAACTAGAAAAGCATGATGGGTACATTTTGATGGGTAAAACTGTTACAAACACATAAATTTTGGCTTCAATTATCATCACACTCGTGACATGAACTTTGCAACTAAATTATGTTCTTTTTGTCCATTTGAAAATTAAAAAAAAAACTTTAAACTATAGGAACTAGGAAGGTTTTGTAGAGAATGGAGGTTGGTAGAAAAATAATAGTTTGCTTGCTAATGCTCATTACAATGGGGTCTTACATAACGGAAGGCAGAGAACCTGTGTTGCACAGGGTTGGAGGTGGAAGGTATACTTGGGATCCAAAAATTAACTTCACAAATTGGGCAAGTAATGAGCACTTCTACCAGGGTGATTGGCTATGTACGTTCCTTCATCAATTTTCATATCCTTCTTGACACATGTTGATTAATATATATTTGAGCATTTTATTTTATATCATTTCAAATATTTATTATTAACTGAAGTGAATTCCTTTTTTTTGTAAATAGATTTCGGTTTTGATAAGCACATCTATAATGTTCTTGAGGTGAACAAAACAAACTATGAGAAATGTGTTGATAAGGGCTTCATAAGCAACATCACGAGAGGAGGAAGAGATGTTTTCCAACTCTTAGAGGCGAAGACATATTACTTTCTATGTGGTAGAGGCTTTTGCTTTCATGGAATGAAGGTTGAAATTAATGTTGAACCACTCGAACCCGAAAATGCCTCTCCAACAGTGCCCGAAAAAGCTTGCTCACCAAGAAAGAAGAATCAAATTAAGTTGTTTGTGCTTTTAGTCTTAGTTATGACATGGATCTTCATGTAGATTAGACATGTCAAATTTTATTATTTGCCTTTGATTATCGTTAATTACCATTTCAAACTCTATGGAGTTGCAGTCTCTTATCATTTGATTGTAATAACAACAAGTGTAATTCAATAAGAAGCAATTTTTCTTTTAGCAAAGTAAGAAGCAAAATTAAACTTATGTCACTCTATTGTCGTATCATTTGTACATATATAGGTAGTCACGAGAAGCAAAATTTTGATTGAATAAGAAATCATATTAGTTGAAACTTATGCCACATGTAATAAGATGTTCTACACATACTGAATTAATTCTAACAGAAAAATTTGCAAAAACACTTTGCATGAAAAAACCAGCTCTTTGTATTTCGATTTCTACAACCAATAGTAGAAGGGCTCTTATCCACACTGAAGAAAAGTTTATCCAACAGAAGAAAGAACAGCTCACGAAAGGAGCTTGTATGCAAAAGCAATTGTTCAATCAAGTCCCAAAGATAAACCTTAAGAGTGTGTTTGGATGAGGTAGTTGAGAAATTTTAGAGAATTTAGAATTCTAGGCAATTTAAATGATTCAATTAAATTACTTTTATTTATCAATTCTTTTGTTTGGATGGAGTAATAAAAAAAATTCATTGTCATCATTTTTGGGCAACTTTTATAAATTTTATTTTTTTGGCCAAATTTAAAAATTGATATTAGGGGTCAAATTGTAAACTTCAAAATTTTAAGGGGCCAATTTGCAATTTTTCGAAAATTTATTGGGGTCAAATTGAAAATTTTGGAAAAATTGAGGACCAAAGTGCAAATTTTGAAAAAATATAACAACTAAGAATTTTGAAATTTTTAGCTTGTAGGTGTCATTTCAAATTCTCTAAATTTGACTTGAACAATGGAATTCACCTCAAAGTATTTAAATTCTCTTAAAACATTCCCTCATCCAAACACACTCATAATTTTATTGAGAAAACATAATGTTGTAAATAAAATAAAGCTAGTTAACTTTACTCATAATTTTCATAGAAAAAACATTTACTAATATTTTGGATAGCAATCCGTAAAAAAAATAAATTGGATGGCAAATTATATTTGAGTGAAAAAATATATGTAAACATATCTTTATCATTGCAATGGTGACTTTTCCCTTTGTTGTTACAACTATGATGCGTGTGGTACTGAATAATTGCACTTCTCTCATCTGTTTTTTTTTTCTCATTTCTGTCCTGCGTGAATTAACTCATGTTAAAAAATACACCTACATAAATTAACTCACGATCAACTATTTTGATAGGATTGAGCAAAAACAGATGGGAGAAAAGCAATTATCGTGGTACTGAGACACAAGATAGCAGCTACAAGCATATTTCCAAAGTTGGGCCTTTATTGCTGCAAATAGGTCCAAAAGAGATCCAAAGCCCCATCACATCACATTAATTATGTTAAAAGTTTTACTTTTTCTACCCTATGTCTTTCCTCGCACGCCCTATTTTTTTCCAAAATTACCCCTGATCCGGATTTCGTTTTCCGGATTGAATTGTTAGAATTTTCCAAATTTATCTGGATTTCAAAATCCAGAATGACCTTTTTCCAGAACTTTTTCAATTTTAAGCTTTGAGATTCGTAAGTTAAATGCAAATAAAACTGAAATAAAAAGACAAAAAGATAAAAACAACTCATTTCATTGATATTTGAATAATACATTACAATAATGTTTAAGCTTTTTACATAAGAACCTAAAACTATTTCTAGGGGGGTAACCTAACCAATGGCTCCGGCTGATAGGACATACTAGTAGCTTCACTGTTGGAGGGGAGACAGGGTAGGAGGAAAGAGGAGGGCAGGAAGAAGAAAACAATGCCTCTGAGCCCCATTGACCGTTCATACAATCCTTGAAAATTTTCAAAGAAGCCTGTTTTTATGAAAGACCAACGATGGAAAACAATGGTTGTAGAAGGAAGAGGAGGAGAGGGTTGTAAATTGTTGTTATTTCCACGTTTTTGTGATTTCGTCGTATTAACATGACGTTGTTTGTTTTTTATTTTTATACTCTTTTTTATTTTATGTCAAAGTTCGACGTTTATTTGATTCATGTTAAAAGATTAACTTTAATGCAATGTAAATTCAATCAATGAAGTTAGCATCGTCAACGCTACATATGAGGATATATGACTATTTCAAACACTTGAATATAGTTATATTTAGAGACTTGTTTATTTCCCTTTTTATGCTATTAACATGTTATTGTGAGTTTGTCCAATTTTTATTTTTTTATTTTTAACAACTTTGAATTTATATTGTTTTGATATACTATATCTACTTTAATGAATGAATATTGTTTATTTTTGTAAAAAGTGTTTTAACAAAGTGTGCTCAAGGAACAATCCTCGTATCCTAAATACTAGGGAAGCACTTATTTTGTAAGTTATATTTGAAGTATGAACTATGAATGAAAGAAGTTAGAAGTTATTGAGTAAATTTTTAGCCTTCCTCCATTATTCTAGGAGATGTGTTGCTTCTCTAACCGGAATAAACAATATTTAAAATCTTATACTAACTATCAAATTCAAAATCAGAAGTAAAAAATTACTAATCGTGCCTCTTTGAATCTTGCCTCTCCAACTATTAAACGACGACGACTCTTATCATGGTATCCTCATCCTCAATAGTAATAATTGCGACTAAAAATCAGCCTAGAGCATGAGGCGTGCGAGGCGCTCTTGGTAGAGGCCAAATCTTGCCTAGGAAGCCTGTTGAGCGCGAGGCGCCCAATGTCATGCGCAAGGCTCCTGCTGCGGATCTTGGTTATAAAAACCGGTTTTTTGCGGCAGATCTTGAAGAGTGAGGTCATCACCAAATGATGGAATTATTAAGAACATACATCAATGTAGTAGTATTATTTTCATGTAAAACATCTCTAATATAAAGGATATCAGTAGCATAAACGTGCAATGTACGACCACTGCTATCGTAAAATAGATTAACAACATTCTCACAAATAATATAGTTATAACCTTTGTTGTGACAAAAATCAAGACATGTTTATATAACACGCAAGTCGGCCAACGAACATCGCCTCCAACTTTATAGTAAAAAAAGACAGCCACTCAAGCACCTTTGTGATTGCGAACACCACCACCAACCCTAAACACACATAGTCTTCAAGAAAACTATGGTTAACATTGAATTTTGGAGTAGCTTTCTGAGGCTAATAAAGTAAAATGTATAAAATAGGAACTACTGAAATCAACCATGGAAATGAAACCAGTTGTCTAATAAGTATCCGTTTTTTAATTTAATTTAACCGGTTGTTTGGATTTTAAAAAATATCGGTAATAATGAAGATGCCGTATGGTTTGGAAGTATTTTCAAATAAGACATATTGCGTCCTATGTGATTGCTGGTTACCAGCTGGATCTCGATTCGATACTTTGCATTGCATTCTCTTACTATTAATATTACTTCCTACACCACTATACTATTTGCTTATTTCTAGTTACTTCTTCTTCCATTATTTTCTTTATTAATTATCTCTCTCTATCACTGAAAAGAAAGAAAAAAAGCAAAATAATTAAGGACCCTCCCTTTTTCTTTTCTTTATTATCTTTCTAGATTTGAATGTACGACTTATATTATTTTTTCATCAACTTGTTTGCCTTATTGTCCTATAAATTCACTGC
>Ga0315914_1011894_pt1 | contig 10229 bp, 6 predicted proteins | sample MpolenodulesMG_FD_203920 | JGI IMG/M metagenome (GOLD analysis project Ga0315914, IMG submission 203920) | Medicago polymorpha root nodule microbial communities from Los Angeles, California, United States - elongated nodules | ecosystem: Host-associated > Plants > Roots > Nodule | place: USA... | reverse complement strand
CCGGACATTGCTCTTCAGCCCTGTACAAAAAATCATAACATCATCAGCATATAGTACATGCGTTGGGAAATTATTCCCACGGCAATAGGAAATAGGAATTATCCTCCCCCTGTTAGTAGAGGTCGTGATTGCCCTACTTAGAACCTCCTCAGCAAGGCAAAATAAAAGGGGAGATAGCGGGTCGCCTTGACGCACTCCACGAGAACAAGAGAAAAAACCAACCGCTTTGCCATTAACCAAAATAGATAAACAAGCAGATTGTAAAATAGCAAGGATCCAGTTGATGAAGGTGGTATTAAAGCCGAAATTATGCAGGACCATAATTAGAAAGTTCCAATCCAAAGTATCAAAAGCCTTGGAAATGTCAACTTTGAGTGCAATGTTGCCCCCATATTGCCGTTTGTCAAGAATGTTTAACGCCTCGGATGCAATGATAACGCACTCAGCAATGCTTCGATCACGAACAAATCCCCTTTGCTCAACAGAAATTATCCGCGAAGTAATACAAGCAAGCCTATCTGCCACAATTTTAGTAATAATTTTGAACTGAAAGTTCGCAAGTGCGATGGGACGGTAATCCCCCATAGATCGAGCCCTTGAAATTTTTGGAATCAACACAATCATATTAGAATTAATATTAGGCGGCACCTCACCATGAAGGGAAAAATCTTGAACGGATTTAACAACGTCCATGCCCACCACGTCCCAGAATGTTTGGTAAAAGTGAGCACCAAACCCATCTGGACCCAGTGCACCATCAGCATTAAGATCAAACACCGCTGCCTTAATCTCGTCATGCAAAGGAAACCGCATCAGCATTTGGTTCTCAGTATCTGACACTAAAGACAGAATAATTTCATCCACCAGCGTATTCTGAACACAATTGTTATCCATGCTAAATATTGCCTGAAAATAAGCGAGAATATGGGATTCTATATCCGTGGGATCAGATATTACATTGTCACCATTCTGCAAGAAAGAAAATGATTTGGTTGCTGCCTGGATTGTAGATACCCTGTGAAAGTAAGCCGTGTTCCTATCACCACTAACAAATTGTTGATTTCGCGCTTTCTCCTTCCAAAAATGTTCCTGAACGTTTAAAGCTTTTGTTAGAAGGAGTTGCGCTTCTAAATCCTGCAAGTAAAGGTTGTCAGAAAATCCTTCAGAGTCGAGAAGTTGTTGAATTCGGTTCACTTCATCAATGGCAAGCCGCACTTGCCTATCTACATCGCCAAAAACCGTGCGATTCCAAACCTTGAAAGCATTTTTTACATTGCGTAACTTAGCCTGTAACCTCGACATACCATGACCCCTAACACCTTTAGACCAAGTTTCCCTCACCAATTTCCTGCAGTCATCATGAGAGGATCAAACCTTAAAAAATTTAAAGGGAGTGGCGTGCTGGACCGTTAAGAAAATTAGAGATAGCAAAATCGGATTATGATCAGATTGATGACGAACTAAAGTTGTGCAAGAAGAATTACGCCAAAAATTAATCCACTCTTCATTACAAATCACCCTATCAACACGAAGAGCGACATTTTCAATACCAAACCTACCATTCGTCCAAGTGTATAAAGACCCCAAAGTAGGAAGATGATTTAAAACATTTGCATTTGTCCAATTTAAAAAGTCTTCACATGACAAAGGAGGAGGAGGACGCCTGCCCTTTTTCATGAGCACCTAAAATAGCATCAAAATCTCCCATAAAAATCCACGGTCCTTGGAAACATCCTTGAAGATGAGTGAGATCAGCCCAAAGTTGTTGACGCTTCACATAATAAGTACTAGCATAAATTGCAGCAATATAAACAGTTGCCTGATAATAAGAAATTTCCAAAGCTATGCATTGATCAGACACAAAAATAACATTCGCAATTAATTCATTACCCCAAAGAGCCCAAAGATTGGGAAGTAGAGGACCTCTATTGTTGATGCAATATTTAGTGACGCCTGTAGAAGGCCAATACCAGGCAGGAATTTGTAAAAAATTAACCATCGGTTCAGCCACAAAGATAAGACTAGGTTTGTGGGATAAAAATAAATTTTTAAATGCAAGTCGAGTGTCAGAGTTACCGATACCTCTTACATTCCAATAGAGAATATTCATTGATCAATTGATTGAATGTCATCCCGTGCTCGGGACTTTGTAGGCTGCTTTGAAAGAACACTTTGAACCTTAAGTTTCTGTTTCTGATTTCTTGTAAGAACCGGCATAAATTTGTCAGGATTGTCAGCTGCTTCCGTTGCGGTACGTGCATCATACTCTCGGACCCTTTCCCATAAGTCTAGACCATGCTGTATATTCTTACTAGGGTGGACCTCTTGTCATTGCAAACTAACAATCTCTTGTGAATTATCCGCATGAAATTCACCATCAAACACCAAAGATAATGTCTCGACATTTGATCCAACAAGCACCTCAACATCAAAAGTTTTCGTCAGACCTTCGGCAGCCACCTCTTGCATGTCGACATGCTCAACAGTGGATGGCCTTGTAACAACCTCACGAGCACCCTTGGGACTCTTCTCCAGCTCCCGTGGGCTCACATGATTTTTTCCACGCCATCCTGAAGTGATTCAGATACCCCATCAACCACGGGGATCTCCAACCCCTCCCGCGATGTCTGATTTGTCTGTTCCACTCCGATAGGTCGTATGTCCTCACACCCAAGAGGGGATGAGTGTGTATCATGCACATTAGAATCCTTGGGACTCTCCACCAGCTCCCGCGGACTCATATGATTATATTCCACATTTTCCAGAAGCGAGTCCGTAAGTTCAGTTACCGAGGGGTTCTTCAACACCTCCCTCGATTTTTGGTTTAACATCGTCACTTCAACATTTTGCACGTCATCGTGCGCTACAAGGGAAACAGGCTCAAGTACTGGCATATTATGCGGCAACTCTCGAGGAGCAATTAAATCAAACACATTGTGTAACGGAATGCTGAAATTATTATTCCTATCAATTTGAGATGTAGCCACCGAAGATGTAACAACCGTCCTTAAATGTGAATTGGTAGCCGAGGTAGGAGTAGGAAATGAGGATGGTAAGGCCAGTGTACCTGAGGCCGATGGTATATGTGTAGAGGTTGCAATGACCGGGACTCTCTGAGTAGTAGTAACCGTCGAAACAACCAGAATTGGAATCCATATACCATTGGAACCATTGGTCGATGTGGAAGCACCCACATCAATTCTAGTTTTGTTTTGCCGAGGAGGATGTTTTGGGGCTGTTTCGGCAACCACGATCTGTTTCCCACGATCAATCTTGTCTTTTGTTGTTTGGGGGTGCAGCCAACGACATGATGCGACGTTGTGTCCAATAGAATGACAATGATGACAAAAGAGTGGTCTCCTTTCATATTGCACTTCAACTTTGAATGCGAAGCCCTCCCTTTCAACAAGTATTTCATCATAAATTCTTTTTGAAAGATCAATGTCGACAAGAATTCTAGCATAATGCCTAAAAGTACGGTTTCTAGTTGGTCCATCTATATCAATTGGAGTCCCAATCGCACTTGCAATTTCCTTCAACGTTCTCTCATGCCAATACTCTTGTGGAAGCTCCACCAACCGAATCCAAAGCGATACATGAGTCTGCTTTTGTGTCTGATACTTGAAGTCTTTTAGTCCACTGAGAAAAACGTAGCAAACCCGGCTTTAGATTAATCGTGCCTACTACCCATATTTTCTTAAAATCCTCCGCCGAGTCAAAGATGAAGTCATAATAACCCCTGCCAAGGGGCACCATTTTCCAACCAGTTGTCGTTTTCCATAGATTTCCAACTTTATTTCTTACATCACGTGCCGAATAAGGCTTATCTCCTTTGTTAAGGGTCAAGCGCGCCCTTAGCGCATTCTTGCAATCTTCTACTCTCTTACGGTATTCCTCTTGACAGATTTTGATGCTCAAAGCATCGCCTTTAATGCACGGAGAGGGATAGGGTCTGTCCTCAAGAGCTTGTGAACCCGCTAGAGCTGCCACAAACGACATAGGTGCTGCAGATTGCACCATGGCTGAGACTGATGGTGCTGTTTCGGACACACACGGCCAGTGGCACGTGTATGTCATATGTGTTCCGTCAACAATTCACCCGAACGATTCTAATCTTAAACACGCATGATTCAAACTTTGTAATACTCAATGGCATTAGCGCGGTTGCGCGTCTTCAATTGGAAGAATCAAATTCTGGTAATTTGTGTAGCTTGGGAAAAACAGTAATACAATGCAGAAAAATAGTCCGATTCAGATGAAGGGATTGGCAGTCAAGACAGAAAACTCAGAGAAGTGTACTCAGAGGGAAACGATACAGCTGCAATCAAACTGTACTGTTGCCTGAAGCCGTAGATCAGATCACCGCAAAAACCAGGGGTTCTGACGGAACCCTAGCAGAACACAGGAAATCGCGAATTCTCCATCTCCAAATCGCAAAACTTCCCAAAAAATACACAGAAACCAAAGATACTTAAATAAAATTCGTAACAAATAATTATCGGTGAAGAGTATAAAAAACACAATACAAGTCATTGATTTACAAAAACAAAACATGACAAATATTTTTTACTAATAAATGAAGAAAAATCATGGAACACATATTTATCAATGATACATAAAAATAAGGGAAACATAATTGTTATTGTTACATAAAAAACATGAGACAAATATTGCCATTAATAAATATTAAAAAAAATAGGAGAACTATTAATCAGTCAGGCAAAAAACCAACATGGGACAAATATTATTTTTGTTACAAAAACAATCACGGGACATTTATTAGTCATTGATAAATATCAAGAAAACACTAGGCAAATATTTATCAAAAATAAATTTAAGAAAAAGGAGACAAATATTTGTAATTGGTGCATAAAAAAGTACGAGACAAGTACTTAGCACAATTTATTGATGTGGAGTTTTTATCATTGATAAATATATAAAAAAAATGGGACAACTTTTTTTTTTTTGAAAAAAATGGGACAACTATTTGTTAATAATAAACACATAACATATATTTTTCATTATAAATATAAAAAAACATAGGACAAAGACTAATTATCGATACATAAAAAATTAACTCTATGGTACACCTAAAGATTTGAGTGTATTGGTACACCAAATCATTGATAAAAATAAAAATAAAATAAAAATCATTGTTAAATATTAGTCATTAATAAATAAAAAATATGGGAGAAATATTTGTCATTGGTAAATCTAAAGAAAAAACAAGTGACAAATATTTGTGATTAATACATAAAAAATACAAATGTTTTTCGTTAATATATATAAAAACTAATAGAAATATATTTTCACTATGCATAAAAGCACAAGACATACATCTTTTTTTTTTATAGGCCAAGAGCAAAATGTTATAAAAAAGAATAGTTTCCAACTAAGTTGGAACCATACTCTTATTTGTTGTCGATTGCTCATATATATTATTAAAATAAGGGGAAAATTTACAACAAAACTGGGGGAACATAAAACCTGACCCAGTTAACAACCATAACGGGCAAAATCAAAACAATAAAAACAAAAAGAAAAAGAAAAAAGATCCACAAACTGGATCCAACCCAAAAAAATAAAACGTGTTACGGGACACGTATTTGTCATTGCGGCAAAAAGAAAAACACGGACATATTTAAAAAAACACGAGATAAATAAATTTCATTGATAAATAAAAAATAATATATTTTTTCAATTGAAAATTAATAGTCTATCACCCACCGGTTAACACCCTAGTTATATACAATTGACAATGATTTACAATGCCAAAATTAAATGCTACACTTCCCTTGATCATCCACATAAGCATTTTGCCATGTGGCAATTGAGAATGATTTTACTTATTCAATTTCTTATGACAATAATTATAAAAGGCAACATTCATAAAAGACATATAGTATAAATGGTGTATAACTTATTTTTTAAATCTTTAATTGAACATAAAAAATAAGTAATAATTCTAACGATCCTTGAGAATCACTTGGAAAAAAGAAAAAGACCATACAAATTTTTACACGTAGAAAAATACCATGTGAAAAAATGACCATAACCATAACTTTAATGTCAAAAAAATATTACCGTTAATATATGGTGAAAATGACCATACAAATCATTACATGTAGAAAAAAACAACCGTACAAATTATTACATTTAGAAAAATATTATGTGAGAAAACAACCTTAAAAATAATTTACTATGCAAAAAAATTATTAGCGTGGAAAACATATGTACCAAATTTTGTTGAAAACGACTGACAAAAGTTAGAAAGAATTAAATTATTGTTGATTCTTATATTATACATTCACGTACTTTCTCACAACCATAATCGAATTTGTTCCTCATGTGATTGAAAAAAATTAATATTTGACCTGGACAAAAGGAAAAAAAAGTGACAATCAGTCACTCTAGATATTAAAAACTAATTCTGATTCGTCAAACAAAAATATAATATAATTTTTCATTCTCTAACAAATATGACATTAACATTTGAATTAAAATACTAATTAAAATTTATTATCTAATTTTGAATCAGGTTGAAAAAAATGATGTAAATTCTCTTCATTATCAAATAACAAATTTTTTTTTTTATGGTATTAATTTGGCATTACACACCTAAATTAATAGGGTTGAAAATTTGCATCATAAATTCATGTATTCATATGAAAGGAAGTAATACTGACTCATAATGTTACGCATAATATCTCTAAATTCATGTATTCATTGGAGTATAAACCAGTCATTTGAGTATAAACCAAATAAACATGTCTTGAAACTATCTTATTCACATATTTCTTACGCATAATATCTCTAAAAGAACATGTGAAAATAATTATCTCCACCCTTCAAAAATAATAATTTTCATAATTATGACATAAATGTTGTTTTTGCATTTAACTTGCAATATGCAACAACTCAATTCTTTTTATTCCCAACGATGTACTTAAAATGAGCCAAAAAAAATGGCATCTGCTTTTATATTATACCAATCTACATTCTATTTATATATGAAAAACATAATTCTGCAATTATAACCACAATGAATGCATTTATTTTCTAAAATTTTACTTTAAATGTCAAAGTATTATCAAAGTATGTTCGAGTATGATTTTCTTTATGTGATTATTTTAGTGCTTCATGAAGTTCTAATATAAATATTAACTTTTTTTTATATACATTTTGGTGAAATAAAAGGATAAATTGCTTCTTTTTTTTTTTTGACAAAAAAAGGATAAATTGTTTGAGAATGAAATTTTATCATGTGTATCATTTTGATCTTGAATAGGAAAATAAATGAACGAGCGATCAAATAATCTAATATTATAACAAATGGCGTATGTTTTTAACATCCTCTCCACGTTGATATTTTATATTTGGTGAAGAATTGATTTATTTATGTCATGATAATATTTTAAAATGTCTTGAAATTTATGCAAATGAGTATCTCTAACTCGAACTCATCTCTAGGGTCTTCATCATTGATAATTTTTTATTTGAATCAATTCTTTGTTGGTAAATTTTCCTAACAATTTATATATAAGTCAGATATTTGGTATACGTTATTATTATTCAAACCCATCCAAAAAATTAAAAAAAATTGGGTTGGGTTGGGTTGGATAATTAGTTGAGTATGATTTTGAAAATAAAAAACCCATAGAAAATAACGGGTTTCGGGTAAAACCAGACTCAAACGTAATAAACTCACTTACCCAATAATGCAAACATTTTTATTTTAATTTTCATTGTGAAGAAGGAGAATAGGAAATATTTTGGTCATAAATCAAGTCTAATTTTCAAAATTGACAAAGGGTATTCTCTATATTGAAAATAAAAACATGTTGAGTTACAAATTTGGATGTTGCCCCTTTTTGTTGTTTTGATGCTAATGCAATTTTATGTCATGCAATTTTAGTTTGTTACAATTATTTTATGATAAAATTCATTATTTGAAATTATCATTTATTTATTTTTTTACGCTAAAATATAGTGAAAATATGTTATACAATTTTTTTTCGAAAAAAAAATTGAGTACTTTTTGTGAAAAAAATATGAGGACTCATCATTCAGTCATTTAATATTAACTAAACAACAAAAAAAAATTGGGTAACCCACTACTCAACCCAACTCAAACCGAAAATTAATGGGTTTGTGCAAACCGGCTCAATAGTGTAATAAATGGTTATTTTACGTCACCCAAAACGGAGTATCATATATGATCTGGCTCGTGAGTTTGATCAAACCGACACACGTACACCCCTAACCACTAAGCATTTTTTTTATTAATGTAGATACAAATTAAAAACAATTTTTACGGTACACACAATAATTTACAATAATTTGACATGTAAGTTGTAACAATACATTAGTTTTGTTTAATGATGTAAGGGATGATTTACAAGACAATACCACTATATATCATACAAAGGTAGTTTTTTTGCTAGCGAATCCACCATTAAGAGTTTGAAATGTGTTTTTACCATGTATTTGGTACAACTTTTCGACCTTTGTTTAGTGTAAAGATTTCCATTGTTTACACTAATCAATTGCTTAATAAAGATTTCAAATCTTTTACTACTTGCACCCAACCTATTGTGTGTATTTTCCATTGTTTATCTTGAATTGAAAAGAATAAGCTATTGATGCTTTTGTATAATATATTTCATATAATAATAAAATCATTATGGATTTTAAACTTTGTTAATGAAAAAATAATAATTGTTGTGCAATGTACGGGTGACTTATTTATAAGTTAATTTTTGAGATTTTCAACATTGCAAATATGTTATCCTCTTTTATTTTTTGAAATAATATATGACCTTTTATACGTACAAGTGCAAAAAATAAAAATAAAATCATTTTTTTTTGAAGAGGTACCTATAAATAAAAGTCATATACTGTTAAAATATATTTTTGACTAAAAAAGAAATAAAACAGATTTAGGAAGGCACGCATTATATATGCAAGTTCGAAGAGACCACTAACCTAATTGGAAATTTACAATTGAGGATTTTTTTTTTGACAAAATTTACAAATGAGGATATAGGATGGAATTTACGGGTAACATGCCAATTGTGAATTTTTCAACTATAATAAAAAGGAAGCTAGGTTAGTTATATCATATGGAACAAACATTTTGATGTTTTTTGAATGGTCAAATGTTAGTAATTTATTGTTACGTTAGTATTATCTCTTTTATTATAACTCGGGTCCATTTAACATATAACTTAAATCAATCGATCTCCGTAACCCTCACACGTGTAATAATGTCAAGTAATGTAAATTTCGCAGAATAATATACTTTGAACAATCGCCTTTAAAAAAAATACTTTGAACAAACTCAGTGAGCATATCTCAGTTGGTGTGAATTGAATATTGATTATTGTGAATATATTTAAAATTGTTTTTACTAATAAATATAAACTTTAGAAATCAGTAATACGGTTTTTTTTAACATTTTTGGCACGAACCACTTTTTAAAAATCCTCGCTATCAGAAAATAATCCAAAGCAAAGTTACTGATGTTCTAAATCATGATAATAATGGGTTAGAAATCATGACAAAAGGCAAACAAAACAAATATTTATCAGGAAGGACAATAAAATAAAAACACACATTTTGTGCAACTTTCATAAATAAATCTTCAAAATAAAAACCAATTTTGAAATAAAAAAGTAGCCATAATAATATTAACAAAAACTAGGGAGAAATCGGAGGAAATCACCATTATTGCTTATGTATTTTTTTTGGGTCAAGTGGTAAAGCAGCTAGAAATTTACGTTTAAGGTTAATAAGCGGGTGTCTGGGCTTTCAACCCAACATCTTCATATATATATATTGTCCCTACTAACTGAACTTAGCTCACAGAGACATATTTTATCTACATAATTTAAATATATGTACAAAAATCAGCAAAAAAAAAATATCATGCAAGACACGAGTTTCAAACTAATATATACAATTATTATATAAACATTTGGCCCTAGCAATAGATAATATGACAGAAGAACAAAGAAGAGATAATGCTTAGTTCTGACCGGTTAGGTATGCATTTCTAATAACAGTTGTGGCAGCTGACAATTCATAATAAAGCATTTCTATTATAGTACAACACATTTGGTATCATTTAAAATGTTTTTGATTAAAATTTCACTCCGATTACTTACAAAAAAACAAGGATCCCAGGTCTGAGAAGAAGAAGAAAAAAAAACTAATGTCCTTTACAAAAA
>Ga0315914_1011893_pt1 | contig 10229 bp, 4 predicted proteins | sample MpolenodulesMG_FD_203920 | JGI IMG/M metagenome (GOLD analysis project Ga0315914, IMG submission 203920) | Medicago polymorpha root nodule microbial communities from Los Angeles, California, United States - elongated nodules | ecosystem: Host-associated > Plants > Roots > Nodule | place: USA... | reverse complement strand
TGATTTCTCAAATCAAGTGATTCCCTTTTTTATTTCTTTCTTAATCAAATTTCAATCCATTTAATCATACTTTAAGTCTATTTTCTTTCAAATTAAAAAATACAAACCAATTCATATTTGCCACTTGAATTTTCATTTTAAAACCTTTTTCAAAATTAATAAAAAACACACAACCAATCAAACGTCAATTTCTACCCCGAACTATGAGGTTTTGATCCCTCACGGGTACGTAGGCAAAGGACCTAGTCCTTCCAAATTAATAAAAAATGTAGATAATTAGGTCTTTATTTTAAATTACTTTGATTCCATTTCTTTTAAACAAAGCAAGTTTATAGCACAAAACATTAAATAAAACCAAGAGGTTCTCGTAGGATACTACAGACATAAAGGGTGCTAATACCTTCCCTTTATGTAACTAACATCTGAACCCTAAATCTCTTCAATATGGGGTAGTTTGAACTTTTTCCCCCTTTTTCTTAAAAAAATTAAATGTTCAATCGTGAAATAAAATAGTGAGTCTATGCTAATAAAATAGCTTGACCTCCGAAAAATGACGCGACAGATGTAATATGGTTACGGTCATGAAATGCGGCATCCACATTGCACTTCAACCACGTCTCGCGCGGTTTCTCCCAAACTGAGTTGTTACCTTGCACTCTATTCTGCCCGTGTTGCACAACCGTGGGTGAGGGCTGTTTATGAACCTCTTGCGATTGTTGCCATGCATCTAGTGCTGTCCTTCCAATGCTTGAAAAATACGAAAAAATTCTTGAAAATAGTAATTATGTCTTCAAAATATTATTAACCATTTCTTTAAGAATTGAAAAACACGTCTTTTAATATAAAATTTCTATCTTAACTACACTATCTTAGAATTTCCTAAAAATATAAAAAGATAACCAACTATCTTGGAGTACACCAGAATTTCAGATAGTGGAAGTGCTCATAGAAGAAGGATGCTGATGCAAAGAAAGTTATTATACGATGCTACGGAAGACATTCACCGGTGGAGGGAAGAAACCTGCAAAAGAGGTTAACACTCTAACGCTCGAGTTAGTATGAGATTGAGGAAGACAAAGTGTGTAAAAGTCTGCAAAAAAGTAATCATACTTTGAGTGTGACGCGAAGTCACACTTATATAGTTGGGGACGTTGTATATGTCTCCTATAAACCCAGCGCAAGGCACGGGAGGCTGCTGGAGATTGACTCAACGATCCACAATTGATGAGGAGCTCTTCTATGCGATGAGTCGCATAAGAGGTCTTCTAAGTTTCCATGAGCGGTGGTGGTTCTGGATTAATGGAACTTCGCAATCCAATCTGGAACAGTTTCCTTCCAAGCCTTATTGTCTCTATGACGTAATGAGATTTTTTTAGGAGAGGAGGAATTTGAGGTCGGGTGATGGATAGGTCCGAGAAACACATTCTTGAAGATAAAGTGTTCAAGTGACAAGAGATTGCATTCAAGGTGCACATATTGGAAAAGAAGCTTTTCGGGTTGATTGTTCGCATATGTCTCACACATGCATAGGAAGGAGTAATGACACCCTATGATGTCATGTTTTAGGTGTTTTATCAAGTCTTTTTGCTACTTTATCTTATGTTTTAGAACATTTTATAGTGAGTTACTCATGGTTTTGGTAAAAAAACGCTTTGTCTTGTGTTGAAAATAGTATATTGGTGCATTAGATACCCTCTCGGATTTTGTACATTTTCTCTTCTTTTTTAGTCTAACCGACCATACAAGATTTGGACAACTTTATACTTTAGTTACCACACAATCCACCTTTATACGCTAAAGAGGATTAATGAAGCTTTACAACTGTTTACACAATTGTTTTGTGATCGTGATTATAACAATGATCAATTTGATATCACAATGACCTTTCTCTCTTTTTCTCTAGGTTCAATCTTATCATGATAAGGTGAATCTGAACTTTTCAAATACACTATAAAAGATGTGCCAAAGATATATTGGAAGATTGAGTGTATTTGTGATTACTATCCAATGTTTGAGAAGTTAATATCATGTTGTGAGATGAATATGATATCTTTCCTGACCGATGAGTCTCTGTTGTGCCCTTTAACCTCTTCAAAACTTGTTCATCTTGTTCGGCTCCCATCTCCTGGATGTGATCTTCTACATACTTCTGTTCATGTCGATTCACCTTGACATTGATTTATTAAATAATAAGAATATATTTAAATCAAAGGATGTTACAAAACTCATCATTTGTCATTCAATAAGGCAACATTAATTCATACTCATCAGTGGAAATAATTCAACTTATCTCAATAATAAATATATTCATGTCTTAAGAGGGAGTTCTAGTTAAGTGCCCAACAAGTCTCTAAATCTGTCCACAAAAAGAAAATGAAGGCCATGAGTACAACATCCGGAACTATCCTCTAACCAACACACAACTTCTCGGTGAGAATGAGAACGCTTCAGACATGAGGTTAAAGACATTCTCATAGATTGATACCCCTCATCACTCTCGAAATCAATAACAACAACAACAATTTCCAGATTGATCGGACCAAAAGTAAAGCCAACACCCACTCATATGTTAAGGTTCGGACAAAGAAAGAAAAAGGAATTTTTCATTGCATCAGAAAGTAATTTTTTTATTTGGTATGGATAAAAGATCTTTTTTTTCAATTTTTTTTTCTTTCTCTAGACTGAGATTGGTAAAAAAAAATAATCAAATCGCACCATCTCTGTAATAAGTGAATGCCTTTTTTTCTCCAGAAGTTGTCGGAATTATTTGTAATAAGATATTGGCTCCTGCAGATATTTCTCTTTCTAACCATACAATTGCTAGTATGAACAAGATTTGGATCAGTGTTCTATTCAATACGGGTAAGAAAAGAACCCAACTCAGTATTCTTAAAAAAATGGATAAATCAGAACTAAGGCAAGATGAGATGGATGAACCCTTCTTTCTTGTGCCAACGGTATATAAGTCATGTTATACTATTGAATAACAAGCCCTTCATTCTATACTTATAGAGAATTTATGTGCTTGGGAGTCCCTGATAATTAAATTTAAATAAACCCAAGATTTTACCTCACAGACAGGAAGTCTGTTTGATAATGATGCAGTACCATTTCTTCTTAGGCCCGAACCACGGAATCCCATAAATACGATTCGAAATGTCTTATTAAATATTAATTTAATTAACTTTAAATATTAATTGAATTAACTGATCAATGTGCTTTGTTATCAAACATTTTTTTCTTGATTTCAATTTTTTTTATTTTTGAAAAAAAAAAGGGATATATTTTAATATGAGACTAACTCCTACCACTTCGGATACTGAGGTTTCTGGACTTGAAAAAAAAAATCTGGGACATATCACGCAAATAATTGGTCCGGTACTCAATGAGCTTAGATGCTCCAATTATAGGGAAACAAAAAGCAACGAGCTTTCATTTTTTATTTGAATGATTACCACATCTAATTATACGTTAAAAAAGGATTAGTGCTTGCTGTGGAAAAAGTTTTTCCAACGAATGGATCATTTGGATGCTACTATCGAGAGGGTTAGCTTCCAAAGGTCCATATTCTGGTCTCACTCGATTATTAAATTAATAGCAATGGAATTGAATTAATACTTCAATTCCATTGAAACCTGGGTAGAAGGTGGTTTGGGTTTGTCATCCTCATATGAAACACAATCCCACTCGATAAGAATTTCATCAACTTCCTCACCATCTGAACTCTCATGGGAACTCTCAGAGTCAAGAAGAATTATGTCCCTCACCATTTCAATGCAATAAAAAGTAGAGAAAAACAACAAAGTTTCAGAAGGGAGAAATAAACAAATTTACTTGATCGAAAAAGGAATAAAGCAATTGAAAGGTAAGACTTCGACTGGAATGTAGAAACGACGAAGAAAACTGCAAGACCTGGAATCTGGAATCTGGAATCTGCTAAAGAATTTCGGAAAAACAAAGGGACATAATTGTGAAATTTTCACATAATTATTATTTGTTTTCTCTTGTGGCGGATGAACTTCACATAATTGTGAAATTTTCACTTCTGCTACCTCCACCATTTTGTTAGGATCCTGTAAAATAGAACTTTTTTCCAAGGGGTCCTGCATGCTTAAGTCACTAGAATAATTAGTAACAACCGCATTGCCAAAATAAGAAGAAATAAAATGAGAGAAATTTTTGGTAGAATTTAAATCATTCAAAACATCTTCTTCTTCTTTACCACACCTTAAACTTACCTTTCCCCTTTGAACCTCAACTATAACATCACCAATGGCTAATATAATTTGCCCAAAAATATTTGGTGCTTCTTGCTTTTCTTCTGTGAGCATAACCATAGGGCATTGTTTGTTCTCCTCATAAGTTTTCTCAGCAGTAAGAGCTTCTTCCCTTTTTGTGAATGCTTGTCCAGCATGTCCAAGTTCTTCATTCAACTCTATGTTAGTAGTGAGAGTGATAACTTCAGATTCTTCTTCTGGCTTGGGCTCAACTTGAGTGGACAGCACGCATGGAGGACTGTGAGACAACTCAGCAATAGAATTTTGGTTTAAGGTTGTAAGTCTCTCATTGATATCAAGCTCATTCCTCTGTGTTGGCCACAAATGTTTCATGCAAGGAGGTATATACTCAATGTTCCAATTGGAAGAGAAAGCATCATATTGGTCCCCATCAGAAAGAATCTCATAATCATCCAAACTAGTTCCTATTGGACAATCTTTGCTCTCATGCTCCGCTAAACCACAATGATTACAAGGATACTGCCTCCTAAGAGCTTCTAATTTAGCCTCTATGATGTATTCTCCCATAGTTTTCCTCTTAGGCATGGTTCTTTCTTGACTACCCATGATGTAATCTCTCAATAGTTTTCCTCTCAGCCATGATTTTTCTACAAAATAGAATCAACTACAAGCAGGCTCTTGAGAGACAGTGAGCATGGCAGAAGTGATAATAACAATTGAAAACAAATGACAAATAAACATTAAACAATAGTTATAATATTAATTAAAGCAATAAATGTCTAAAGTAATAAAAATCTTTTTCGTTTAATATTGCTAAAATAATCTCCGGCATTGGCGCCAAAAACTTGTTGCGCTAAAAACACACTTAGAGCAGGTGTACTCTATCGCATAAGTAGTATAAAAGATTATCGTATCCACAGGGATTAATTAACAATTACCAAACTAATTAAGATTAATTTATTATTTAGACGAACAAGTAGTAGAGTGTTTCGGTAACTAAGTAAAAAGCAATGACGAATTAAGATTAAAAGTGCAAAGATGTAAATCAAATAGAGAGAGGTCTAGGGTTGCGGTTTCACTTGCAAGTTTCGATTCCTTATGTCTAGTTTTAATTAAATTCCTTTATTTTTATTCAATCATCAATCCCTTTATTAGAACTATTAATTCGTTTGGTCATTCGTGATTAATATTCTTTTTCTTAAATTAACACTTTGTTTGGTCATTCAAAGAGTTGAAACCAAGAAAAGCATAAAGCGCGAAAAGGTTGAATGATTGGAAGACTAAAATTAAGGTTTGATCATGCAATAATTCTAGTCCCAATTGTCCTATAGGTCCACCAATTAACTGCAGTACGATCGTTGATCAATTAACTGATTGTTAACATGCAAAGGTTTGATCATTCCTAATCATGTGATAAAATCAATAGAACAAACTTGATTGAAATAAAAACTGAAATTCAAATTAATAAACTAGAACATTACAAAGTCTGTGGACTTGCAAGATTCACCTGAACCCTAGAAAATATTTAGCTATCCATGATTAAGAAGAACACTAAAATAGAGATATAATTCATGAAATTAAGAGTAAGAAATAACCAATGATAGATTTAAGCTTCAATCTCTACTCCAAGTTCTTCTCTCTCTGAAGTGTTCGATCCCTTCTCTCATCTGAAGTGTGTAGTGTGTACTATGTAGTGAGTGAAATATCTCCAAAAAAAGAACTCCCATCCTTTGATTTGCGACGCCCTATATATAGCACTGTAAAATTCCAATTCGCCGCCCCAAAATTCCTTCAACACGAAGGATTTACTTCTTTCTATCACCGCCTTCCTTAAATTTTCAATTGTGTGCTTCCCAGTTGTTGCTAGATGACAAGAAAAAGTACCTTTTATCATTATATTGTGAAGCCACTTGTTGTTAGAAGATGAACAAATCTCTAGCTTTTCCTTATAATTCCATCACCGCCCCCTGACTTTTCTTTGTCTCTTCTAGCCGTAAAAACCGCTTTTTCCTCTTTTTATCTCATGTGTATGGTACAGCCACTTGATGGTAGATGATAAATTCCTTTTGTCTTCCTTTCAATTTATTTGGGCCAACCTGTAATCAATTTCTCTTGGGCATATACTTCTAGGGAAAATCATGCATATGGCAACACGTTGATGTTGTGTAGGGAGAGTTCTTATGCTTCACATAGGCATGGATTGGAATCTTATATATAATATAATCTTCGCATTAATTCTCTTTTCTACTTTTTATAAGTAAAAATAGATAGCTATCTAATTAATAATATAATAAAATGTAATAAATTATACCCAAAATATTAATATAAAATATATAATTGAGTGGTTTATCACCATCTCATCCAGATTCTGACTTGAGCGTTGTAGTGCTAACACACCTGCAGATACCTTCCACTTCTGTCGTGGAGTCTCAGCCTCTGTTGCACCCTAGTTTAAAGAGAATTGACATTTATACTAACAACTTTTAAACATCTCTCTTCCAAACTCACATTATGTTCTTACTCTCTATCTCGCTCGTTGTTATCAAATGATTGTTCAAATATCATTACTCATTTTAAACCCTATTTTTTTAGTCCTCTGATTCACTTTATTTATTTATTTTATAGAATTTCCTCTCCAGCTCATCCCATTTTCGTCTAATTTTTACAGATGTGATCGATCACAATTATGTTGAAATATGTTGTTCGAGATTGATTTTTAGTTGTTTGTAATAGGCAACATAAGTCTTTAGCAGTTGTTCACATATCAATAATGAATAATCATCACTGCCAAAAATGACTCTAAAATTAGATGATGTTAAAAATTCAAGAAAATTGTGAAATTAAAGGACCAAAAAGCGAAATTTTATACAAGGGAACTAAAACTTCATTCTTTTAGAAAGGAAAATGCTAATGAATGCTTGGTTAATGTTGTGTAAAATGTCTGTATGAAAGTCTGTGTTTTCCAGGTAACTTCTAATAAAATATTCCCACGTACACGCAACGAGGAAGTAATTAAACTCTACTCCCATGTGAACTGGAGTACTTGATAAGGTAGACATATTTATATGTATTGGTTTCTTTTGTAACATGTGAACTGGACCTGCGTATTTTAAATTAGGTCCCAAATGGGAACATATCTGCTTAACAGGAAAGAAAGGCCGGTTTCATACTTGTTGGATAAGGCTATTGTTGCGATACAACTATAGCAAAAGAATAGGCTGTTGTAGAAAAAGAAACTTTCCAAAAACAAACATTACCAATACGTACCTACAAGGCTACAAGTGGTTGGGGAAGTGTGAAAGCTGGACCAGTACTGCACTACTAGGCTGAAAATTCAATCAAAATAGTTTTCTTCAAAATGAAAAATCTATTAGAAAAGTAGGGAGTGAATAGACTTTTTTTCCTTAAAAAAAAGATAATACACTTTCTTTAAACTAAACCAAACTATGTGGTTTGGTTGGATCGGTTGGTGTGGTTTTTTCGAAACAATAATTTCTTTTGTTTCTAACAATAAAATCGAGTTAAAAAGGTAAAACACAACATATTTTCGGCAAACAACATAAACAAAATTAAAAACATGGACAAAAATTAATTCTATTTTGTAAGAAATGTAAAATACTAAGATTTTATCATTCTCTAAAAGTTTAAGTAGCACATAAATACATTTTTAAAATAAAAAGCACAGGAGAAACTTACACTACAAGAAATCTTGCATTTTGCCAAGGAATAATGCCAGGAGCATCAACCCCTGCCAAATTTGCAGGAGTAATGCCAAGGAAACCCCTGGCAAATTGCAATTTCAAACCCTACCATAAACCAGGGGCAGACCCCTGGCAAATTGTAGGAAACCCCTGACATGTTTTAGGCGCGAAATTTTGATTCAAAATGGGGGACAGGATAGCAGTGTTGTAGTCCCTAAACTCAAGGGAATCTCTGCATTCTGCAGAAGATTTGACAAAGCTCTGAAAAGCTGACATGCGAGGGGCGCAACCCCTGGCAAAATGCACAAGTCCCTAGCATTCGCTGATACATTTATGCCCGTTCTATGGCTACTCTAGGTAGGTTGGAGATTGAGTCATGCGAGGGGCAGCTCCTAGTAGGACTCCTGGCAAATTTTGGATCTATAAATAATTGCACCATTCCATTGAGACATACAGATTCACTTTGGTAACTTAGAAAAAATCCCAGCATTCCAACCTTATAACACTTAGAAAAAATTTCCGTTCTTTCCCATCTTCATTAAACTTATTTCATTAGGTATAACTCTTTTGATTGTTATAATTTCATTAGGTATAACTCTTTTGACTGTTATAATTTCATGTTTATAATTTTGTTTGCTTATTTACTTATATATTTTCTATTTCATTTAATTTGCAACAGTGTCAAGTTTATTGCCTCCTGTTGTTCCCTTACCAACCTTGTTGCTGTTTGGATCTGTTATATCATCAAGCTTCAACATGTTAGTAGTTTTTCTACTTATAAATACTATTGATATGGATGATGTTATAATTTTTGCATGTTCAAGTTTTTTTCAAATATATTTCGATTTTTCTATAATAAAATTTTTGTAACGTCCGCATTAAAAGAGTCTAGAATAATTAACATGTACGTCATAACTGATACTGGATACATTAATCATACAATACGAAAATACAACATAAGTCGAGGTTCAGATACATGAGTCGTCTCAAGTCATATATTACATCATTTATGCATAGCCATTCTAGGGAAACAAGTACAACAAGTTTCATCACGATACATGTAGCTAAAAATAACATAACATAAGCTAGAGAGTATAAACATAGATCCGATAAAGCACGATCAGTTCGAAGCCTTCTCCTTACCTTTGCCTCGAACAACCTGTGAACCTGAACAAAAAAAGGAGTGGGATGAGACATAACGTCTCAGTGAGTTCCACCTAAGTCCTAGGCTAGAGGTAACCTTGGGGAAACCTACGGTTACCACGTGTCTACAATACAACCGATTAGTTGATTATACGTGTGTGAACTTATACCTTTCTAAGACGATCGTGCAGCCTAGACCGTCGTTACTTGTAGTTAACTTGTACCATTCATATCATGTCATTAATTGTCATAAGCATATCATATATGGTGTAACACATAATTATCTAAGTTCATTTTACGGAGTGTATCGGGTGGAGTAACCCCGAGTACAATCCCTTACATAACCGATGAATTCTTAGCTAAGGTACATCAGACTCCCTTAGTGTCGTGCAGGCCCCCCTTGCGGGGCGTAACCCGTCCCCTAACGTGAACCCCTTGGAATCCCCCTTGGCGTGGATCTCAAGAGACACGACACCTACAAGTTACTTATTATCATAAACAATAGCGAAAGCATAACCATAGTCATAGTGGGTCACTACCTAGCACGCCTTAAAAGCGTATTAAGATACTCTAACCCATCAGTTAGACAGGATTCTAAGTATTCCCCACACCCAGATATCAGTCCCTAACCATCATAAACATATATAACTCTCAGGGGCCATGGTTCATTGGATTAGTGAATGTTACTCATGCATTTTATTAAAGAATCGTACAATGTGATGCGTGTTATCGACTTGACATTGAAGGCCTTTGGTACCGATGCTATAAAGTTATAATGGTTTGCAAGAAAAACTTCGGACAGCACTCTGGACCACAAATAAGTTTTTCAAAGTATGTTGTCAAAGTGTTGTACGCTTAAGCGAACCTGTAAGCGTGCAGAGCCTATAGTTATGATGTTTTGCACACTTGAGCGTGCAGTGCACGCTTAAGCGAGCAGTCATCAGTTCAGAAGTGCAGAAAATCGTATTTTTGACCAAAAAGCCTAAAAATCAAGTCTTTAATGCTCACATTACACCCATGGCACCTGAAAAACAGTTTAGAAGCATTGCATGGCAACAATTTACACAGTTTCAACAGAATCATAGCACTTTAGGGCATTAAACCTAAGTTTCATAAAGTTTCTAATTATTCATTCATCTCACATAAC
>Ga0315914_1011890_pt1 | contig 10233 bp, 5 predicted proteins | sample MpolenodulesMG_FD_203920 | JGI IMG/M metagenome (GOLD analysis project Ga0315914, IMG submission 203920) | Medicago polymorpha root nodule microbial communities from Los Angeles, California, United States - elongated nodules | ecosystem: Host-associated > Plants > Roots > Nodule | place: USA... | reverse complement strand
AAGGCAACAATATTGAAGAATGCTGAAATGAAATGATTAAGTGAGGGATAACCTAAATCTTAAGTGTTGAGTGTAATTTTTTTTATTTGACTTTTTTTTTGTCGGGTTTGAACCTCAGACCTTACATATATTATGCATTGTCTCTACCAACTGAGCTAACTCACGTCGAAATATCTTCAAAAAATAATCAAAATAATGAAACATATATAAGAATTTATATGCAATAATGTCTCAACTTAATCTTTGATTCGACACTTCACTTATGATTTCCACTTTAGGTAAGCTAAGGTTCCATTGGAGTGGTGTTTTGGACTGCATGAAAGGGGTTTGCACCCTATTCCTTAATATGTAAAGAAGAAAACAACAACGGGGAAAATCAAGAAGGTAAAAGAAAGAAAAAATGTAGAGAAACACTTATTATTCCTCTTTCAGACAAAAGACCTTCAATATTTTAGAGGTAAAATAGAAAAATAGAACGACCAAAGGTTAAAAATTGAGAGAAGATTCATGACTCTTATATTGAACATATAGAAAAGGAACATCATCAATGAACACATTTAAACTACTAAACCATTCATAAGCCATAGTCATCATTATCAACTTTCGTCCTTCCCTAAACACCATGACTATACCATTCTTACAACCAAAAACGACGATGACAACAAACAAAAGAAAAAGGAGAAGACGATAAAAAAAACTGTTGTTGCACCACCACCACCTAATTATTGGTCATGTACTCTCTGTATCCTTTAACTTCACTTTCTTTCCTCCATTCTCTTAGCTTCTTCCAAAACCTTTTATGGAAGATGATAGGGTTTCAGGGTTGAAGATGATAGCGTTTCTTTCAAAAATCAAAAACTCAATTTGGTTGAAACTCTAAATCCCATAAATGTATAACTTTACCCTTTAGTTGTATGATTTAAAAATTAAGTAATTAAATTGAAGTTTTTTAATAATACAAATAATATAAATTAAGGACAAATACCTTTTTTGGTTCTTTAAGTTTGACTTTTGTAACGAGTTAGTCCTTGAAGTTTTTTAAGTTTCAAATTGATCATTTAAGTCGCAAAACGTTTACAACATTACTCTTTTTCATCCAACATTGTCAAACGGTGATGATATAGCCGTTAAATGATGATGTGGCACGTCCACATCATCAAAAAGTTATTATTAATTATTTTTTATTGATGTAGGAAGATTGATTGCACATATTGAAGACGAAGTGGCGTGTAAGAAGGGTCCAATAGAAATAGTGCAGATTTGACATCCAATGTTAGATTGACTATTAATATACCTTTTTGGAAAGGGAATCGGCCCACAAGAAGAACTATCTTCGTCATGATGTATGGGCATTTCAAGCCATCCAATTTTATTTGAAGGCCCAAACTTGGATTTTATTATTTCGGACCAATTTTATTATTTTTCTGTTTTATTTTCTGTTTTTGATTTTGGCTCATCAGGGTTTCCTTAGTATTTAAACACTTCAGTTGTAGCCAGAGAGATAGAGTTTACTCATTCAATCAAATTACAGAAAACTTTTCTCAATTTTCGGATGGACTCTGAAAACCAATTGACATGTTTGTTGCTTGCAACTTGTCTGATTATTGTTCTAGGTTCAGCGCTTGCTAAACTTTGCTTTCGTCTGCATCATTTATTAAAAATAGAAAACTCAATATTAGAAGGAAAAGATAATCATTATCATCTTTATCTTTATCTTCAATCCAAAAAAATTAACCATCTTTGTCTCTATTCCACATAAAAGTCATCATCACCTTTCAAACTTACCACAAGATTCAAATATTCATTTTTTTTATCCATCTTTATCGATTTAAGTGAATGTCTCTAATTAATTTATTTAATAAAAGACTAATGCACAATTTCGTCAAGTGTACCAAATCGTTTACAAGTAATTAAATGATAAGTAAGATCTTCTCCACATGGATTGTCATTTCAACTCGGCAACTAGCGTTACTTATTAGATGTAGAAAATAAAAAAAATTAAATTAAATAAAGCGAGTAAATTATGGGGGATTTTGCAAGTTCAATTTGATTGCGCAAAGCAGCTGTAATTTAGTAACCTGGTTTGATTGCAGAATGTTAGTGGCGGTTAGGATTTTTCTAATCCTCTATATTCTCTTGTTGGATTTAAGAAACAAATCTTCATTAGTTATTTGACAAGGGCTTTATTTAAGTAATGAGTTAACGTGGTAGTATGTCCCGCCAGTTGTAAAGTTTTACCTGCTAATCACTATAAGGTTATACGCAATATTAGGTACACATACAGAGTATTAGAGCAAGGTCTTAGTTTTACTCTCTCAGAGGTAATTGAAACATAAAAGAATTGGGATTCCTAAATTGACATCTAAATGCTCCAACTTCGTCTATGAATCTTAGAAGTTTATAACATATTCTCTATTATCTTAGTAGTTCTACAAACTGACAACTCTATCTCATCTACCTTACCAAGGAGGGAAAGAATAAAATTAATATGCAACATTCGAAAAAGAGTGCTTGCTATGTTTCTATGTTTAGTCATAAGACCTAAGTATGTCACACTCCCTAATTCAGTGAAAGTATTAAGACTTTTGCATAAGAAAATTAAATACAAATTATAACATAATTGAATAAAAGAATTGAATTAAAAATGAACAATAATAAAAAAGAGCTTCATCTTAGAATCCTACCTAATTAGGGTTTAGTTACTCATGGTAACTAAAGATAAAATTACAAAAGAATAAAACATATCCTAGAGGCTAGGGATAAGAAGATAGACTCCTTCCTTGAAGCTCCTAGTACTTTCCTTTGTTTTGAGCTGCGTTGTTTTGAATGAATAATTGTGAATGAGAGGAGTTCTATTTATGATTTCAAGTAGATTTGGGCTGGAAAAATTGGGCTTTTCCCTAAAACCCGTAGAGAAAAATAAAAATTTGTTTTTTCTCCCGGAGGCGCACGGGCGCCATGCGTTGGTGGGCGCACCTCGCATGTGAGTTCATTCTCTAGACTGGTCTTTTTAAGTGTTTTCTTCCTTTAAACTTGTATTGGGACTTGAAATAGAATTTCTCCACTTTATAATATCTTCAATGGCCTATTGAATCAATATTTGTTGTTTTCCTAAATCCTCATTAGATGTTTTGATTTGCCGATTGGCATGATTTTACATTCAATTATATCAAATACACTTAAGACATGCTTGGTTTCGGGAAAACTAGAATTACATGACTTGAAATTAAACATTATAAAATGTCCTGACAACCATAGACAGTTGTTCTAAAAATCCTAAAAATTGAATCAAAACTTAACTAAAATGAATGAAAAATATGGTGAAAATAACGTAATATCACATGTCATTAAAGATCAATTTAATCTTTCTGGGTTTAAAGAATTGTCGCGGAAGAACCCATCTCCTTCTTCACATCATTATCTTCTTAAAATTCAATTATCATCCTTCACGTTCTTAAAAACTCAAAACACAAACCTTACTCTCTTCCTTGACATTCTAAAACCCCTCATGTTTTTAATCAACACCCAAACATTAAGGATTTTTTTAAGGACCGATTTAGGTTACCTACCTTTCACTTTCCTTAATGCTTTTCTTTTCTTTCTTTCTTTTGGCCTTTTTTGGAAGGTTTTGGTTTGGCCCCCCCTCTTGTACCAATTTTTATTTTTTTTTCTATTAATATATACTATGAGTAAGTGGCAGAGGATGAAAGTTTATTGGGGGTGCCGACCTAGTCGGGATGTCTAGTTCTTCCTTGATGTTCTTCTTACTCTTGGTTCACCACAAAAAAAACACACACACATATTAACAATACACTTTGTATCTTTTGGTTTGTCACGTTCTATTATTATGAATAGCGACAAGGATATTACAAGAATTATGTTTAATCCTACCATTGTTATTTATTGTTCGTTTTTAAAGTTCTAGCTAGATAGTTTGATGACAACCATTTTTTATGGATAGGTTGGTGTTTTTAGGGGAAAGTTATATCCTTGATCATGTTCAAATTACATCGGTTATGAATTTATCCGAGCGCTCTCAATTCAACTGTATTGTTCTTAGAAAAACAATATCAAAGTTGCTTCATACTCTCGAAGAAGGTTTATTTATGGTTCGTGCTATGGTTGTTGGGTGTTTTCAGGTTGATAAATATTGGTATGCTTTGTGTGACTATCGAAGATTATTGAATCAAAAAAATGGTTTACACCTTTGTGGACATTGTAATTACACCACCTATAACCAATCCTACAATTAAATCTCTTTCTCTGTTTATGAATATGTCGTTGTTTTGTTCACAATTTTATTGTTGTTACTATTTTGATCAAATTCGCATACAAGTGTACTTTCATCAGTATAACACCTTCATGTGTTGCTAAGAGATTTCTTTCAAAGATGTCCCATGTTCATAAGCATTGAAACGTGGAACATGAGTGGGATTCATCATCTAGTTTTTATTCGTCTTTGGCAAGTCTTCTAAGTTCCATTGATGATCCCTTGGTATGAAACATGACATTTTGTCCCTGCATTGTAGATCTAATTCTGAAATTTTTGCTTCTAAATCCAAAGAACGACAAAATTCAAGGGTTTTGTGTCCTAGGATGAAAATTAAGAATGTAATAGAATATTTCCAAGTTCTTTTAGGACTGTTTCTTTTCTAGGAAGTTGTAGTAAATGTTGTTGACTCAACCATTGTTTCTTTGTTTCATGGGATTTAATTTGGTTCCATCAAGGTATTGCTATTGTTGTTGGAATTTCATGAGTGATGGTGGGATTGGTATTTATGATAATATGTGTATTTGTATCCTACAAGTGTTTAATATAATATAAGATATAGTGTGCTATTTTATAATGTGTTATTTATTAGATAATTTTGTCAGTTAATATTGCTCATAGCCTTAGACATTGCATTATTAGCTTATTCTTATGCATTGAATTAATATTACCTTATATTTTTATGGATATAGTATACCTTATAAAGGTTAGTTTGCTATTTAGCAGTGAATAATTATGTTGCAATAAAAAATTATGTTGTCATTTTAAAATTGCTAGAGAAAAAAACTGGTAATGTTTTCCAGATAATAAGTCTTGAACGTTGTTTGCTCGTCCTTGTTGATGGATAGTTCAGGAATAGAGGGTGCAGGATGTTGATAGTTAATATCAACTCATTTCGTTGGCATTTGGTTTTCCATTTTAATATTTGATGGCCTAATTTGCTATTTCTTTCTCTAAAGTTCAATAAATTTCATTGTATTTTTTAAAAAATTACTTTCCCCACTTTTGAAATTGTTCACATTCTCAACAATAGTTGAAAAGAAATAAACAATTTCTTTTCCTTTTTGCGGTAATTTCAAACTTAAACCCATGTCTTTTTCTCTTTGTAGGTTATATTTTGAAGAACGTGAACTGGAAATAAAATTAAAATTAATATCTAAAGTTTGTTTGAATTTTGAATTACATTAAATTAATTACAAATTATTGACTTGGTTTGTCGATGTGAGTTTATTTTAGTTAGTTTAGATATTGTATTATATATGTAGGGACTGGAGTTAAGACTTTGGATTCCCTATTTATTCATCTTAAGAGATGACTTCTAGCCAATTAGATACCTCATAAAGAAATTATAAAATTTGATTATGTCTCCACCTTTAAAATGTTATTTGTAATCACCTTAATTTAATTTAGTATTGACTTTAATTATTATGACATAAACTATACGGTTAAAATTTATTTTTGGGAGATGTAGATGGGTTCGTGACCATTAAATGATAAATGTTTTATCACTATCGATGTGATATATGCAATTTTTCGACTAAACATGTTTTCCAAATTTCAAATTAATAATGCTAAATTTGTTTGTATGATATACAATTGATTAGGGTCAATGTTCAATTTGAAATATGTAAAAATCGTATTAGGATTCTGATTAAAAAACACCCCTCAAAGATTGGATAGTATAATTTTTTTGAATGTTTTGCTTGTAGGTTATCCATACATTCTTATCCTAATGCCATTTTTAAACTAACTTTTTTTTCTCATAATAAGTTTTCGCTTGAATTTACTTAGATCTTTGCTAACTTCACATTAATATTGTTCTCCTCTTACAACAACCACATAGTTTTATCAAAAAAATGAAGATATACTTTCTGAATATTTTTCTTACAAGAACTTGATGTCTACTTTTCCATGTTAAAAGGGTTTGTATCATTGTTTGCTCAACAAGTAATTAAATTAACTTATAGTGATGTCACAACAGTATCAACTAAAACCATCTTGGACGATCTGCTAAGTTGTATCTCTTTGCATCCCCTAACGTTATATCATTATATCATAACTTGTGCCTTATTTCGTTTCTTAACTCAATTATTATGTACACTTCATGCGAATCAAAATGTAGTTGACTTGTTATTGAATCAAATATTGAGTGTAATCCTTTTTTTGATTGAAAGTTAACAAATGTATATGTATATTCACATGAGATGTTAAATAAACCTCAAACATATTTCATTCATTAAACATAAAGGTCAAAGCTATACACCATCCAAAATAACTAGATCTATGACATAAATCAACATATACTTGATGTCATTTTAAAATTTAAAATTAGGGATGTATAAATCGACCCTAGCTGATCTTCCATTGGGATGTTTTAACCATCCATACTCATGTCTCTCAAGTTCATACCATCAAGCCTTGCAAAATGTTGGACACATTTCAATTCTATTGTATCAATATATAACATAAATGAATTAGTCTTACAGAAATATAAAACCAATTTTTAAAACTACGACATCATTTATTTCTTTAGTATATGAGTTATTATACATTTAGTTCACTCCTAAGACTTGTATAAGTAGCATATATTGTAAATTCCTTCAACAATTCATTCAATTAGACCTAACTACTTATGCTCTCTAATTTGATAAATCTAAGCATAGTAAAAGTTTCTATACCATGTGGCGGTAAATGAAATTTTGGAATGACTTGTGAATTACATTTGGTTTTATGGTAGCTTCCGCTACTATAGTTTTTTTATTTTGATTCATATTACAATGAATTTGATTAATAGCTATTTCCTTCTGGTAATAGCAAAATATACGGCGAATGACATTAATGTAGATTTTGCTGATATTTTGTTTTTACTTTTACTATTTTCAGATTTTTCTTCGACCACAATTATTGTTTTTCGATAGAGACTTCAAAAGGAGATGATTCAGACACTCAAGCAAGCGACTTACAAATTTATTTCAAATTAGGTTTTTTGATTATTTTTTTTTTACAAATCTTAACTTGGTTTTCACACTTAGAAAGTTTCAATTAATTTTGAATTTGTCACCTCATTTTATTTACTAGACTATTATACAAATAGGCTTAATATCATCACTATTTTGTACCACTAGCTATCGTGATAATTTTTGCACACATTATTGCAAAAGCACGACAAATAATTAATTTGAAAAAAGACAGAAAATTCAAAGGAATATATTTAATGCAGCCTATATGATATGAACTTGAAAGGTAACTACAAAATTACATGATGAAATGATAGAATGCAATAGCAATACAAGAGTTGGGTTACAAACTACGAATAACAATAAGTTGATCATTGATGCATGATTGACAAGAACTTCAAACCCTAAACCCTAAATTGATCCGACAAGACAACAACATATGAAGTTGGAAACTGAAACATTAATAATTATTAAAGTAAGATGTTAATTAAATTAAACCTAAGACTGCCTTTTTTTGACTCAAAACCTAAGACTATTTAAACTAAAATAATATTGAACTGGCAGCACAATAAATCAATGGCAACAATATTTGTGAATAACCTCAAATTAAATTAATCAAGGACAAGGGTGAAGCCCACCACCGCAATCCAAACTTCCAACACCACCACCCAAACCACCGCTAACACCACCTAAGCCTCTAGCTCCACCCACGCCTCCAACTAATCCAACTCCTCCGACACCACCCACGTTTCTTTCACTTGTGATTGAGCATTTGAAACTCTCTAGTTTGTGTGCTTGAGCATATGGAAATATCTTACTTGTGTGCTTGAGAATTTATAATATTTAGTGATTATAGTGAAAGTCCCTTGAAAGTGCAAGGGGACTGGACTACTCTTAGTTTGTGGGAGGAACCAATATAATTGTTTTGTGTCTCTCTATGTGTTTATATTACTCTACTGCATTCAAAACTTGGGCTCAGAACTTGACTCAATCAGACTATGACTAGTAAAACACTTTGAAAAAGGTTGGTCTTGACTCAATAATTATGTACACTTCATGTGAATCAAAATGTAATTCTCTTGTTATTTAGTCAATTATTGAGTATAATAATTTTCTTGATTGAAATATAAGAAATGAAAAGGGATATTCACATAAGATGTTAAATAAACTTCAAAATTAATCCATTCATTAAACATAAAGGTCAAAGCCATACATCACCCACAATAACTAGATCTATGACATAAGTCAACAAAATATTAAGGTCGGCCTTACATTAACATAATAAAACTTAAACGATGCTACAAGAAGTAAACAACATTTGATCCAAACACATTGTACTTTGGTTGAAAACATAAGAAACAAACCATGTATTCTAAGTTTCAAAACAATACAAAATAGTTGAAAATTATAAAATTCTTTGGGAGAGTGATTAGTTGTGTTTCTCAATCATGTCATATTTGGTGTAGTATGTTTCAGAGTTAGAGCTAATCATAATTCAGCTCTTATTGTTGTTGAAATGTTTATCTTGTCTATCATATTGCTCAACATTAGTCATTTTGAAGGTGTTATTTTCAATATTCAGGTAACACATGACTACTTGCATTGGTTTTGTGAATTTTAAATTTTTTGATGCCCTTATACCTGATGTCATGTAAAATTCAAAATTAGGAATGTATGAATCAACCCTAACTGATCTTCCATTAGGATGGTTTAACCATCCATAATCTTGTTTTTCAAGTTCATATTAGCAAACCTTGCAGAATGTTGGACACATTTCAAGTCTATTGTATCAATATATTACATAAATGAATTAGTATTACAGAAATATAAAATCAGTTATTAAAAACTATGATATATTTTATTTCTTTAATATATGAGTTATTGTACATTTAGTTCACTCTTAACACTTGTATAAGTAGCATATATTGCAAATCCCTTCAACAATTCATTCAATTAAACGTAAATACTTATGCTCTCTAATTTGATAATCTAAACATAGTAAATCCATACCCTATGGTGGTAAATGGAAGTTTGGAATGGTTTGTTAATTGCATTTGATTTTGTGCCTCTTGTTCATATGTACAAAAATATTGTTATTGATCAAAACATATACAAATTCCTACTAAATGAAGTAAGTTATTAGGGAAATCTATGTTTTGTTGAGCTTGTTGAATATTTTGTATATCTTGCGCACATAAACAACATTTTAATGTAGGTGTAACATGCATTTGTATTGTAGCACAAATGGATCATATATCCATGAAACATGAATGATAAAACCAATTGTAATAGACAAAAACACTATTCATATTATTATCATCAATCTCTTCTTCATTTCAATAGGGTTTTGCACTCTGTATTACAAAATCATTTCATTGCAGGTGAGACTAGTTTATATAAACGTAAATAGATGAGATTCAACAAATTACTAAATGAACTACTTAGTTAGGAACACATGCAACTGAATCAATTAGGTAGTTTAACTACACTAACACTAATCAAAGTGCTTACTATGGACCTTCACCCCAGAAAAAGGCCACAAATGTCCAAATTTCCATACCAAAACATGTGCCCTAAAACCGTAACTCCTAATCTTGACCCATACAGCTATGCTGCAACTTCACTTCAACTGCTTCATTTCATATCTCAAACACTAATCGTTCAGGCGTTCACACAACTCTACATCTTAACAAGACACTCCCACCTCACCTATATCTCAACCCAATGTTAAACCTTCTCACAGTCAACCTAGTCTAAATAATGTCCTTACATTACACCTACAAATCATAACAATGTTGACATACCTCCCACACTTTCGGGAGTTACTACCACATCCCTTACACTTCAAACTGCAGTACATCAAATGCACAAAATTCTTCACCTCCACATCTAATTGCTCCTAAAGAAATGACTACTTCCACAAACTTTCAGTCCAAGCTTACAAATAATACTCATGTGGAAACAAGAAGCATGCAATAAGTATGATATGCTATTTGATATAAAGTT
>Ga0315914_1011889_pt1 | contig 10233 bp, 4 predicted proteins | sample MpolenodulesMG_FD_203920 | JGI IMG/M metagenome (GOLD analysis project Ga0315914, IMG submission 203920) | Medicago polymorpha root nodule microbial communities from Los Angeles, California, United States - elongated nodules | ecosystem: Host-associated > Plants > Roots > Nodule | place: USA... | reverse complement strand
AACTCTCCTTGGAAGTGCAAGGAGGACAGGACTACTTTCGGTTTGTGGAAGGAACCTGTATAATTGATTGTGTTCTTTCTTCTTCTGTTCTTTACATTATCCGCTGCACATAGACTCTGAACTCACTTAGACTCTGAACTACTTCAGACTCTGAACCTGAGGACAGTTATCTAGAACGTAAAAGAAGAAGTTTCCAAAAACACAATTCAACCCCCCCTTCTTGTGGTTTTTCTCACCTTCACTATTTACAACACAAGGGAGTGTATATATACAACTAGATGTTGTAACAAACTCCTCTAACTAACTATATCAGAATCTGTCTTCAGAAGCTTTACTTCAGAAGCTTTACTTCAGACGCACCACTTCAGGAGCTCCACTTCAGAAGCACTACTTCAGACGCTCCACTTCAGAAGCATTCTTCAGAAGCGCTCTTCAGTTATTGATTACTTATTCTAATAATACAAACATCAATTGATTCCCTCCCACAAATATCAATTGATTAATTTTAATATACATGTAGTTTGGTTTATGTCGTGAATAGATATTTAGAGTTTATAAGTACCTTGATGTTAATTTAGTTGTTGGTGTAAAAATTTTGTTTTTTTAATGATCGTAAATAACTCTTTTTTCTTTTTTTAAGAAAGAAAAGTACTAGTTGATAAAGTAACATGCATGAAATGAAAAAAATAAATTCATATTTAATTATGATATCTATATTGAAATAAACAAACAATTAAGTCAATCCATCTAGTCTTTAATCTAATATAAAAAATAAACAAATGAAATAAAATAAACAAAGCATGGCACATTCATCATATTTAATATCATTTTTTTGAATCAGATCATATTTAATATTATTGTTTGATTTGATTCTATTAGATCTTATTTCTATCTTTTTTTGTTTTTTGTTTGAAAGAATCTTATTTCTATTTATTTTTGTCTATTCTAGCAACATGCCTTTTAGCGTGGGGAATATGCCCTGCATTATGCGATCCGTTTCTTGCTTTCATTTTGATTTTTGATTTTTCTTACATTATTATTTCATCTTCCTTTTAAAAAGCTAGCACCAGACACCGTGGTCCTTTTCCATTTTCTTTAGATTTCTACTTTTTCCTCTGCACTTTTTGCTCGCACCCAACTAATTTGACGAAAATACCTTTGCGTGATTTAAGTCAGGCTGCATGAGTTAACTCACGTAGCTTATAAATCCAGCGTGACTTAACTCTCGCTGGTTTTTCAGTACCAATTTTCTCTTCTTTACGTTTTTGTTCTCTTTGGTGTATCTCCATAATATTGACCCATAACCGGTGAATACAAATTTCAGTGCATTTGTTGAAAGTGAATATGCTATTGAACTCCAATCATCTCTTTCATTCACAAAAAATCCCAAAAATTAAAACTCCCAAATTATGGGCACAAATAAAAAAGTGAATTTTTTCAATTTTTGTTCAAGTTTGAGTATAATTGAAAAGCTTAAGAAGTAGGTGAAAAGGACGTGCGGAGGTATTTCAGAAGGTTATGGGTTGGTTTTATTGGGTTTGGAGCAAGGGAGAAGAGGAGAGAACAAGAACGTAAAGGAAGAAGAAGAAGAAGAAGAGAAGGAAATATGGCAGTGGAAAACTAGCGTGAGTTAACTCACATGGCAAGGGCATTTTCGACAATGCTGCAGGACGCGAGTGTTTTGTGCAGGGGGAAGAGCAGAATTCTTTTCTTAATTGGTATTGTGATAGACAATGGCCTAGCCCCAAACAAAATAAATAAGAATTTGAATTATCTTCTTCCCTCATTCCCTTCTTCTTATATCACAAGTTGTATTTATCTCTATCTAAATTTTAAAGAGAAGATAAAGAGAGAAAAAAAAAAATTCAAGAGAGAGACATACACAAATTAGAGAAGAAAGGACGATGAGAGAATGAGAAGGAGATGATCCAATTAAATAAATGATTAAAATCCTCTGAGAAATGTTAAAGTAGGCCTATAAATGTTATATGAATTGGATTGGTGATTAAATCTACAAACCGATACTGACTATCACTTTAAATTTTTGACCCCTAATTCCGACATTAGTTCATGTGTTGTTCGGTGGATTTAGTAGCTTAACTGATACGAGTTAAGAGAAAAGGAGTTTGAGGTCATATACATACAAAACCGGATGAAAGAGTAAATATTAATGCAATAAACTAACTACTAATATTTGTCATTTGAAAAAAAAACTTGTGTTGTTTCTAACTTTATTATTGTTGCGCCGTTTCTCATTCTCTATATTCTATTGATTTTTTTTAGGTTTTTATTGGTTCTTTGTGACCTTGGTTTTGTATGGCTATACAAATTGGCACCAACTCTGGTTCTTTATTGTTGAACAAATCGAGACAATTGTGTAATGAATCTGAAAAAGCAAAAGTTGTCTATTTTGATCTCATGTACCCGACTGTCACTAGCTGAACCATAGTCCCCACAAGGCTAATACTATTGTTGTAAATTTGATATCTTGGTTATACACCACAAACAACCCTTACCTTATATCCCAATCATCCATCTTATATTATCTCAGCAACAAGTCATGCATGATCCGTTGTTTACAATCTAAATTAAAAAAAAATTGGTATCCAAGAGTACCTAAATGCTTGCCAAAAATCTCTGGCGCGTCTGAAGCCACGGAAAAGGTGCAAGAGCGTCTATGGCTCAATGTTACACCCAGAGAAGCCATCATTATCGATTAACTTCCTTCTTACGAGATCAACATTAGTAAGGAGGACTTCCCGAACTAGTTTCCAACGAAAATGTCTAAGTCGATCTAGCCCTCTCCAAATTAATTTGAAAATTTGCCGAACGTTGCAAGGTTCAAGATGTTGCAGCAATGTGTAAGCTGATTTATGGCCCACATTTTATCAATGATGGGGGAGGAAGGATTCCGTCGAGTATAGTGAAAACATTGATGGTGATAATGATGCAATGGTAAAAATTGATTTAGATTATCATAGTATTTGCAAGGGGAGACTGCTTTAGATTATCTTCATGAATATCTAAGGCAGCCCACAATTCTGAATCATATGTTAAGCAAGAGGGACAGTATAATTTTTTTACAGTGATTCAAAATCTGCACAGGTCCAAATCAATGAAATAAACACCTAATCATGGATTAGTTCCTTGCCATTCATTGACTATCATTTAAAGAAATAAACACAGTTGGCATGGTTGTATTGGTTTAGAAGACAGGAAACTTAAACAAGTTTAGTAACATGTTCTGTGCGAAACTTTTTATAAACTTGAATCTTATTAGACAATGATAATGATTTTTATCGTTAATTTTAATCTCTAGTTGCATTTTGTCCTTCAGTTTCTATTGCAAATTAAGGTTTTTGAACAATTCTGTTGTCAATCGGATACGAAGATAGTATAAGCTTTTTGGGACTTCTTCAGCCGCTAATTGGCCATATTTTGAACTCTTTTGTTTTACAGTATTCGTCTATCCATCAAGAGCTTGGAGGTTAGTTATTGTAAACTCGGTGGCAGCATTTGAGAAGAGAATCGGCGAATTGCGGATCTGAACACTTAATTCCCAAGCAAATTGAAGATTGCTACTTTCTCTTGCAACTACAACAAAAGCTTTTGCTAGGGATATCTGATCATTAAGTTATCTGGTCACCGAGTCCGAACTTAACATATCGTCAGTAATATTAAGGCTTTGCATAATCCTATCATTCTTGTAAGTTCTCTGCACAATTACAAGAAGTTATTCGCTAGACAGACACAATCTCAACTTCCCCCTTGTATTTTTTGGCCATTCACTTCAGAAAAGAAAGAGAGACATATCATTGTTGAATGTTTCAGGTTTGTTTTAATATCCATGAAATGGAATACGAAAGTTATCTGAACGTGTCCCTTCGTGCACGCGATAATATTAACGGTTTTATGACTTCTTATACAGCTATAATAACCACGATCAAGCATTTGAATTAAGATTACTGTTAAAAAAATATACTTAATAAATTTTCTATAATAAATATATTCAGTATTTACAAAACTCACCAAGACTCTAGATTGACAATTTGAAATTGAAGCAGATACATAATGAGAATATTCTCACACCTCAACAGCCCTGCAACTCATATAAATTTTTTATATTTGATGTTCAGTTTCTATATAATTAAGAGAATAAATTAATGTTATTTTCCCTCTATGACGATGCAAGTAAATTCTTGAAGATATAAAGCTCTAGAAAGATTAACTCACAAAGATTATTTACTCAACCGAGGCATCAAAAAGATTAACTAGAGAGCAAGAGCTTGGTTATGTTGATTCACTAAGAGTCAAAGTATGAAGAAAAGATTGATTCATAATACATAATTAACTTGCTGAAATGAATGAATTGAAGTCTGTTACAGTATAACAAATTTTTACCGACTCAATGTTGACGTGGCCTTACTTTATACAGATCATTAGAGTCTGAGAAGGATCATGATCCTAAACACAAGCTTTGTAGGAAACAGAAAACTAGAATAGAGTTAGCATGGTTTACAATACAGAACAGATAAGAAAAAAAATTGAGTAACATGTTACACAAATATTATCATAAAACTCAATGCTATTAGATAATGATAGTAAAACTAAAGTTTGCATTCAGAACTTTAAAAAGCAAGACATAACTTTAAATCTTATCAAAGAAAAATAAAATGATTAGTCTTGGATATAAGGTGTTTCGACATGCTCTCCAGCTCCTCCAGATGACCCTCAAGAACATCTATTTCTTTCTCTTTATTATTCTTATCACGCAAATTCATAGCAAAAGTAATTGCATTGCTGATCTTCTCAATTTCTTGAGGGGAGAGGATGAGATTAACGTCCTTCTTCTCTAAAGTGTTCTTCATATTGTAAAAAAAAGAATCTAATGCACTCATTACCTTGGCCTTCCTTAAGAATTGCATATCTTCGACATGGTACTTCTCAGCTTCTTTAATCATTTTTTCAATTTCTAACATTGACAACCTTTCTTTGTCATTAGTAATGGTGATCGCGTTCATATAGCCTGTAGATATATTCTTAGCAGTAACAGTCAGTATGCCATTTTCATCAATGGAAAAGCATACCTCACAGGGCTGGCCACGCGGAACATAAGCAAGCGAAAATGAACCGAGTAGATTATTGTCATTAGCTCTTGCTCTCTCACCCTCATATACGTTAAAAGAGACACCACAATTATCTTTAACTGTATAATATCCTCCTTTAATCTTCTTGACAGGGATGGAAGTGTTCTTAGGAATTATCACATCCATGATATCTTCATATGTTACTTCAATACCAAGTGACAATGGGGTAACATCTCGTAGCACCAAGTTCGGGACATTCTTAAAGCCTTCACTCAAAATAGCAGCCTGAACAGCTGCACCATAAGCAACAGCCTCATCTGGGTTGATACGCATAAATAACTCCTTCCCCTTGAAAAATTCTAGCAATAGATCCTGCACTTTGGGAATCCTAGACGAGCCACCCACAAGAACAATATCATCAATATCACTCTTGTATATCTTTGAATCCCTGAGACAACTGTCAACAATATTCATACACTCGATGAAAAAGTCTATATTAATTTCCTCAAATTTGGCACGAGTGGTTGATGAAAAAAAGTCAATTCCCATAAATAAAGCATCTACCTCAACAGTGGTGACAAAAGAAAAAGAGAGTATCCTTTTTGCCCTCTCACAGGCAGTTCTCAACCTCCTTAAGGATTTTGGGTTCCCACTGATGTCCATGTTATTCTTCTTTTTGAACTCCTCGACAAAATAGTTCACCATTCTGTTATCGAAGTCTTCTCCCCCAAGGTGAGTGTTTCCTGCGGTGGCTTTTACTTCATAGACATCACCTTTAATTGTGAGGATAGACACATCAAAAGTACCACCACCCAGATCAAAGACAAAAATATTTCGCTTACCATCACCGCCACTTCTCTTGTCAAGGCCATATGCAATAGCTGCAGCAGTAGGTTCATTGATTATTCGTATGACATTAAGGCCAGCAATAGCACCAGCATCTATGGTGGCCTATCGCTGAGAATCATTGAAGTAAGCCGGCACAGTAACAACGGCATTCTTTGTAAGGACCATAGATGATATTTCCTCGGCACAAAAGTGTTTCTCTTGACCCAATCAACCTTTGATCATTGTTGAAAGCAACAAAAGAAGGTGTAGTTCAATTTCCTTGATCATTATGAATAACCTCAACTCTTTCATCAAGCCACACAGCAACACATGAGTAGGTTGTTCCAAGGTCGATTCCCACTGCTTCGCATTCTTTTGTCGTGATTTTTCTTTTTTTGATGGATTCCATTACACGACAAGAAGCAGAACTTTTTGTTTTGTTTTTGAAAGTAATACTAGGGTTTGATCTCGCATTGAGTAACCGAATGAGAAAACGAGAAATGCTGAAACATGTTCACAATAATTTTAGTAAGACATTAAAATACCATTTTATTAATAACATAACTATTTGATCTTTAATTTAGCAATTTAATCTTTAGTTTTTGTTTTAATTTAACATAACTTTCATTTACTGTTCCTTTTCAATCAACAATGTTAAGAACAACATCACCCATGTATTCCAACCACTTATAAGATAAGTAATTTTCAGCACCGTAAGTGCTATGTGTGAAAGCCTCTTTCAATAAGTGCTTATTCTTAAACTCATCCTGATTGCTTTCACTTCATTCAATGGCGGCGGCTGAGGAATGTTGTTGTTGATGGTGGTGTTGTCTTCTTTTCTTGTTTAGGAGATAGTTCTTCTTAGTCATCGTTGTTGTTGGTGTCTTCTTTCTCTTTCTTAGGAGATAGTTCTTGTTTGTTGGTGTCTATTTTGAGTGCATGTGTTTGGATGAGAAGTGGTTCTTCTTGCTCTTTGTATGCTTGAGCTTCCACGGTGCACAGTTGTGATGTTGTTTGAGAGAGATAGATTTAAGGAAGTATAAAATGTAGGTGAAGCGACATGGTTGTAGAATTTGTCTAATAATTATTAAATTACTTATTTAATTTAACATTTCTAAAAAATAAAAGATATAAATATATATTTTTTCGTTCTTTCAAAAAAAAAAAAATTGTTGCTGCTTACTGCGTTCACATAATTATGTACCCTCTTAGACATACATTCCCCACTATATAAACACTACTAATATATATGATCCATTTAATGTAGGACTCCCAATTTTTTTTAATTCATACTACACTAATTCTATACAATATGAAAATTTATGTTTAATCTTTTAACTCAATTTTCACACTTATTTCCGAAGGAATTCAATTTCCACGCATGTTTTAATAGTTTCCAACTTAACTTCAAAAATGATGTATACATTATAGATCAGCTGTTTTGATGAACAGCTTTCATACTCCCTAGTAGTGATGTTTTATTAGAAGGAAAAAAAACCAAGCTTTTGCGTCAACATGGTTTTGGTGAACACGTCACCAAATATAAATATGAGTTGTCGATGGATAGTATAATTCATTTATAAGCTGCGGTAACTATATAAAAAATAATTAAATTGTTAATATTGTTGAATGTTTAAAGATATTAAATGAAAGAGTTAAATATGTTTTTAATCTCAACAAATTTATAAGCTTTCAAGTTTAGTCCCTACACAAGTTTTATTCACTTTTAGTCCCTATTTGCATTTTACAGGGATTATTTTGGAGGACTAAAGTATCCATTTTTTGTAAAAAGTTTTCAAAATATGGACAATTCTTACAAACTACAATATTATGAAGGACTAAAATTACCATTAACATTTTATAGGAACTAAACTTGAAAATTCATAATTCTGTAGGGATTAAAAACATTTTTTTTGTGACAAATATAGGGATTAAAAACATATTTAACCTTAAATGAAAATTACCAGTATTAATGTAATATTTTTATTAAATGTTTTTCAATTATATATACAAAAACTTGTTAAATAGTTGAATTGCGTCAGATGTGGATTTTATCAACTTATATTGCGAAAACAATTTTTTATATATATATATATATAAAAAATTCGATATGATAAAATTTTGAAAACTCATGACTATTTTAAAAATATCAAAATTAATGTAGTGTTATCCTTCAAAAAAAAAAAATTAATGTAGTGTTTCTATTAACTAACTTTTTATTTTATATGAAAAACACCGTTCAATGTTTGCACCGCCCCCATTATAGATTTTATGTGATTATGCATGCAGAAAACAAATTTTATATACTTATGAGAAAGTTGATATGATAAAATATCAAAACTCATAACTATTTTCAAAATATAAACATTAATGTATTTGTTTCTATTAAATAAATTTTTATGTTATATGGAAAACAAAAAAAAGAAAACAACGTTCAATGTTTGCACCACACCCGTTGGAGATTTTATATGCTTATATTTGCATAAACAAATTTTTAGATACATATATGAGAAAGTCGATATCATAAAATTGAAAAATCAGGACTATTTTCAAAATATCATCATTAATGTAGTGTTTCTATTAAATATATTTTTATTTTATATTTAAAACACCGTTAAATATTTGCATCGCGCTAGTTGAGGATTTTATATGCTTATATATGTAGAAGAATTTTTTTTGTATCGATATGTGATTGTCAATATGATAAAATTTTGAAACCTCGTGACTATTTTCAAAATATCAACATTAATATATGCAATAGAACACTTACAAACACCTAAGAATTGATTGGTTTATGAAAGAATTGGAATTACATAACTTAGTATGGAAACATTACAAAATGTCCTTTAAACCATGAGCAACTTCTCTAAAATTCCTCTTTATTAACTCAAATCGCTATTAAAATGACTGAAAAATATACCAAAAATAACGTAAGATGACATGTCATCACAACATATCTAATTTTCGTTGGCTGAAGTCAAAGCAAGACATCGCAAAACCCGATCATGGTGAAAAAACCATTGATTCTGATGAATAAAGTGCACAAATCATGTATTACATCTGTTATTTTTGGAATTAGAAAAGTTCCTTTTGAAAAAAGAAATCACCACCAAAGATATTACCGGGTTGAGTTACGACCATGTCGCTTTCTTTAAGACGTTTCGCAGCACTACACGAGTTTGTGCAAGATAAACTAACTGTAACACCCTGTTTTCCCAACAGTGTAAATAACACAATTAATCTGAGTATTCAACGTAAAACGAAATGTCACACTTCTTTAAAGTATAAATAGAGTAAAATTACTATTTATGAAAACAACCCTGTCAAAAATTCATTAACTTCGCAGTGGAAAGTTATTTCAAAAACATCAACTTATTCAACAATCTTTGGCACTACAGCCTCAACATAACAACTTAAAGGAAGTTCGTAATCCAAAAGGTTCAACAACATAGTTCTTAAAACATTACGTAACAATAGGAAGCAAACAAGAATCCCCATCCCGTTACGTATCAGAGTGACCCTAAGACGACACACGAGAGAGTCAACTCACATCCGCAGCTAGTCCTGGTTATCTGCACGTTACCAACATAGGGGCAACATTCAAACAGAAGGGGTGAGATTTCACATTTAATAATAATAAGCATACAATTCATCAACGGAATTTAACATCCTAAACAACAACATGGTTCACATATACTTATTATCAATATTAGTTCACATATGCTTCATTTATTTCTACTTAGCATTTAAAACCAACGACAACGACTCAACAACAACTTACATCGACAACTCAACAACATCTTGACTATGCAATATGCATGTGGTACCAATCAGGGCATCAAGCCCCCAACTTATGGAGCATAGGCTCTCAACAAGGCATCAAGCCCCCAACTTCATATGAATGATTGTTCATTCAACAGGGCATCAAGCCCCCAACTTATATATATATATATATATATATATATATATATATATATATCTGAATGATTATACATTCAACAGGGCATCAAGCCCCCAACTTCATATGAATATGCATGGACTCAACAACGTACGACATTAGCGACTTGACAACTTCAACATTATAATCTCATGAATATTCATCATTTAATGCAACATCATATAATCATCAAGATAATTGCAACATAAGCATGCATATAATAATTCATCAACATATAAACATACTTTCATGTAATATTTCATCAACAAGTTATTCATATAATAATCATCACTTATATACATATATCAATTCCTAAATCATGTTATTCTTGACAACAAACCACCTGGGTAACTGATAATATCACCTAAAGTTTTCAGGTAT
>Ga0315914_1011888_pt1 | contig 10234 bp, 4 predicted proteins | sample MpolenodulesMG_FD_203920 | JGI IMG/M metagenome (GOLD analysis project Ga0315914, IMG submission 203920) | Medicago polymorpha root nodule microbial communities from Los Angeles, California, United States - elongated nodules | ecosystem: Host-associated > Plants > Roots > Nodule | place: USA... | reverse complement strand
ATGGTATTTTTGGGTTTTTTTTTCTAAATTTTAAATACCCCACAACTTGGGGTAGAGTGGTATAATAAGGACAAAATTTTCACATGCATAGTTTTCCGTTCTTGCATGCATAATATAAAAAATAATAAAAATAACTTAATTTTAATAAACTAATAAAAATTATATTACAAATAAAATTACCATAAAATCTACAATTATTATAAATGCCCTGCTGTCCCACAACCTAGTCTTCGACGATTTCTTCCACGATTTACTTGAGGGTCATGTTGGTCTTCGTCATTGTTATTTGTAGTTGATTGTATCTGACTACCATAACCCAACGACAACGACACATCGTGTTCCCTTGTTGGCCATCCCATATCCAGAAATTGTTCATTGAATTTCAACGAAGCCGAAGAGAATTGAGATAGTAAGTTTGTTGGTGTTGGTGGGTAGTTATAGTTTTGGATGCTGTACATTGGGTATTGTGGGTTGTTGTAGGGGGTAATTCGTGTTGGATGGTCCAGCTCGGTTTAGGTCATTATAGGAGATGTAGTTGTTGTTGGACGTGCTAGCTTGGTTTGGGTCATTGTAACCAAAGTTTGGCATTGAATTTTGTTGGTAAGTTGACTGATAATGGGACTCATATGCATTTCTCGGGAAAGTTGATTGATAACGGGGCTCATATGCTCCACTTCAATGTCTCTTTCAAGAGTCTTACAATCATACCTTAACTTCGAGTCATTGTGAACATCATCCAACGAGTAGTACGGCTCTACATGTACAATACGTTTCACCCTTCGAGTAATTTTATTTGTTATATAATTTTTATTAATTTATTAAAATTAAATTATTTTTATTATTTTTTTATATTATGCATGCAAGAACGGAAAACTATGCATGTGAAATTTTTGTCCTTATTATACCACTCTACCCCAAGTTGTGGGGTATTTAAAATTTTTTTAAAAAAAAACCCAAAAATACCATGCAAGTCAAGATATAGTGGTAGTTAAAAATTTCAAAAAAAAAATAAAGAAACTATCCCGCAACTTGGAGTTGTGGGGTATAATAAGGACAAAAATTTTGTCACTTTTGAGGGTATCCCACAACTCCAAGTAGAGTGGTACTAGAGGAATCTGAAAAAGTAAGGCAGTTGTGCAATTTTTCGAAAAAGTTGGGTATTTTTATGTTTTTTTGGCAAAAAGTAAGGTAGTAAAAAAAAAAATCATGTTAATTTCCTAAAATATGTGTTAGTTATACATGTTGAGGGGGAGTCCCGACGCAACGATAATGTTGTTGTTATGCGATTAAAATGTCACGAGTTCAAGTCTTGAAAACAACCTATTGTGTTAAAAACAGAGTAAGGTTGCTACAATACACCAAACGGTAGGACCTTTTTGCGTACCATGCATATGCAGAAGCTTAAGCGCCTTTGGCTGTCCTTTTTGTGTTAGTTTTATATGTTAACAAAAAGAGAATAAACTTTGAAAGTGAGTCATTGTGATGAAGAGAAGATAAAATTCTAACAAGTGAAATGGATTTTAGGAAATAATGAAAATAGCTCATTTAATATTTTCATCATTTTGGAAATGTAATATAACTATTCATTTCAAGACCCTCTTTTCTCCATGTTAACAAGTAAAACTAACATAGATTTTAGAAAAGGTGGTCTAGGCTAGTGTTACCGAAGCTCCACGGTGGACGCCAACTGTACTTGGTTGAAGTACAATAATTCCAACCCTAGCATCAATGTGTTTTACCAGAGTTAGAGAGATGGGTGTGTTTTTAGGTCATGATCCTCATCAGGGATATGCTGCTTGTGGACATTATAAGGTGGGAACCCTAGGAGAAGTTGGAGCGATTTGCCCCAACACTTTTTCACCTTGATCCTTGGCATACGACATCAAGGGTGTGGGTCAAGTCAAAGGGAACTTGGGCCTAAAGACCCCGTGATAATGGGTCAAGGGATCACCCATATGATCAACCTTAAGTCTTGGCGAATCCGGCGGGTCCTGGATATCCCGCCACGTGGCGAAACATGGTCGGTCGCAATGTTGATAGTTAGGTGGGATCCATGTATAATTTACATGATGATACAATATTTATGGTCGTTTTTGGTCGCCGCTAATAAAAAAGATTGCCACAAAATAATTTTCTACTCAATTGTTTTTGCAGCCATTAATAACAATTGATTTGAAGTTTAACATTTGACATGTTTTTTTTTACTAATAATTTTTGTGAGGGTTATTTGTTGGCCAAAAATCCTTTTTAACTTGGCCACAAAATAGTGCTTTTCTTGAAGTGCATGAGTTCATAGAGAAAAAGAGAGAAGAGAAAGAACACGTGACTAACTTCCAATCGAATGCAAGTGTTAACAATACAAAGCAATAGAAAAGTATAAATATAATAAGTCACAAAAGACTAAACTATGCTAAATATCTAACAAGTCTATCTCTATTAGCAGCTAACATAATTGTTCTATTTGTGTTCGTGTAGATATATAAAGACACTCGATTGTTTAGGATAATTAAAATTAAAACATGTTTAAAGTGGTGTTTTCCGAATATTTGAAGGTATTTAATTTGATATAAAATTGTGATTCGTTAATCAAGATTGCTCAATGTGATGTTATTCCATGAATGTTGTGTTTCTGAGCATTGATTTGATTATCCAAAAAGGCTTAACGAATGAATTAGTATATGTAATTATCATGAATTTTCCGTATTAAGAGAATTGAAAAAATCTTCTTAAATCATCAATCATTTTAACTAATTAATTAGAAGGGATCTTTTCCTCATTTTAGTTGTAAACACTTCAAGTCTTCTCTCACGTTCCTCATTAGAGATTCAACGCTTGCAATCTTGTATGATAAAAAATTGAATTGTAATCTTTGTATATATAAATTCTTTTGAAGGTCAAATGTGTTCTATCTTTGAATTTTCTCCTCTTCCTCTTTTTCTTAATGAATATTTTATTTCTTAGTTAGGAGCTTATCAACCTAAGTTGGACGTGTTCTTTGGTTCCTATATATATATATATCGTTTATGATTAAAATAAATGTACTTAATATTTTGGTCAAATAGATATATATCCTTTTAATAAAACAAAAATTTAAAGGAGTCGTCCAAAGGTTAAACAAAGGAAAATTTGAATTTCAATCTGAATAAAGGAAATGTGAATAATTTACTCAAGAATTAGATTGTTGAATGGCTTTATGCATATCGTTTGCATTAAAAGTACAACAATATCGACTTGTTAGATATAGACTAGAGGAATGGCTGCCCAACTCTTGGCAATCCTTATCTTAGTCGGATAGGAAGGAACAGGAGTCATGATGTTATTGGCATGCCTTTATACGTAAGTTCCATACTTTATAGCATAAATGTTTACATATTCTTAAATTATGAATAAAAACAATATGTTTATTCCAATGTGTAGGAAGAGAAAACCCTAAACATCTTCTTTGATATTTCTATTTGAATAACTCATGAGGACTATTATGATTATGAGGCATTTGTTTTAGCTCATATAAGTATTTAATCTTTTTAAATAGCTTTTTGGTAGAGTATTAGAGTATTTACTAGTTACCAAGAATAAAGTTCATGTAATTGTTCGAATCCCAGTAGGAATATAAATGATATTTTAATTTGACAAAACTACTCTAAGGTCATTTATCTTAATTTAAGTTTTAAACCGGTGATTATTTTCATTTTGTGTCAAGTTAGTCCTTTATCATATTGAGTTAGTTATTTATGTTTAAAAATGTCAACAATATTGGATCAAACTATATTTTTCATCAATGCATGTTACCAAAAGTCTCATTTGACAATTCAAAAAGGTAAATTGCATTTTTAATTCACTAAAATAACCCGTAAATTAGTAAATTACATAATTTTGCAATATCTGAGTAAATTATGTTAGGATTTCTTTCATGTGGATTCGATTTATATATATTTAACTATATAATGTTTTGGTAATTTTACTAATTCATTTAGAAGGTACAAATATTAACGAGTACCGTCCTCGTGAACTTAACTCAGTTGGTATGGACAATGCATAACATATGCAATGTCCGGGGTTCGAACCCTGGCCACCACAAAAAAAACGTTAGCGAGTACCAATACCAATACAACTACCTTTCAATATCAATTAACCGATATGTAGTTGAAATATTCATCTATTTTAAACACAAAAATCCATCAAGCTACCCTCTCGTGTGTATGACAGATTTATTTAGGAGACTTGAGTTACGGATAACCAATTTGGTTTTATGTCTGGGAGGTCGACTATGAAAGCGATCTACTTACTTCGACGTGTGATGGAGCGATATCAGACAAATAAAAAAGACTTACACTTAGTTTTCATGGATTTGGAGAAGGCATATGATAGAGTTCCTAGAGAGATTTTTTGGAAAGCCTTGGAGAAGAAAGGGGTTATGATTGCCTATATTAGAGCTATCAAGGATATGTATGAGGGAGTTTTGACTAGTGTGAGGACGCAGGATGGGGCTACCGAAGATTTTCCCATAACAATAGAATTGCACCAAGGGTCAACACTAAGTCCTTATCTTTTTACTTTAGTTTTGGATGTACTTACGGAACACATCCAAGAGTTAGCACTGAGATGTATGCTTTTTGCAGATGATATAGTCTTACTTGGTGAGTCGAGGGAGGAATTGAACGGGAGGCTAGAGACCTGGAGACAAGCCTTAGAAGCGTATGGTTTCCGCTTGAGTAGAAGCAAGACAGAGTATATGGAATGTAACTTCAGCAAAAGGAGTAGGTCTACCTTGGATGTGAAAGTTGGAGATCATATAATACCCCAAGTTACACGGTTTAAATATCTTGGGTTTATAGTACAAAATGACAGAGAAATAGAACCAGATGTAAGCCATCATATTCAAGCTGGGTGGTTGAAATGGAGAAGAGACTCAGGTGTTTTGTGCGATAAGAAATCACCACTTAAGTTGAAAGGAAAGTTCTATCGGACAGCAGTCAGACCGACAATGTTGTATGGTACAGAGTGTTGGACGGTTAAGAGTCAACATGAGAATCAAGTAAGTGTAGCAGAGATAAGGATGTTGTGTTGGATGAGTAGTAAGACTAGACATGATAAGATTAGGAATGACACCATTAGAGAGAGTGGGGGTAGCACCTATAGTAGAAAAGTTGGTAGAAAATAGGCTTAGATGGTTGGAGCATGTAGAGAGAAGACTCGTAGATGCTGTCGTAAGAAGAGTAGATGAAATGGAGGAAAGTCAAGTTAAAAGAGGTAGATGAAGACCTAAGAAAACTATTAGAGAAACCATTAGAAAGGATTTAGAGGTCAATGAGTTGGATCCAAATTTGGTTTATGATAGAACAATATGACGTAATTTAATCCATGTATACCGACCCACTTAGTGGGATAAGGCTTGGTTGTTGTTGTATCATTTCTCCTACCATGAGTAAGGATATCACCTATTCATGTGCAACAACTTCAAATCAAAATGTTGTAAACAATGGCAAGATCCGTTGACAAGATTGTGTTGTTTCTTTCTATCATATATACTACATGTCATTGTAATGAACGTTTGAATTAGCTTGCTAAGCAGAGTGCCTCTACTGGTGTTGTGCTCAAGTCTTAGATTGTGTCCACTTCCCCGCCTCAGGTACATTGTATTCTCCCTACTAATTCTCTCGGAGTTAGTTGCTCGTCTGATATCGTAGTCTTATGTTTTGTTGTTGTTTTAAACTCTGACCACGACAAACACCATCTCTTGAAAGTAAACGGTCATTTATATTTTCATGTCTGCAATGGTGACTTAATTAATAGATGTAGTTGCTACATTGATCCTCTAGGTTTAATTTTGATGATGTTAGTTTGATTTATGTTGTTTTTGTTACATTGTCTTAGCTTAGTTTGTAAATCACCTTAATGTAGTCTAGATCTCTCAAATCCTTTGTGTCACTCTCTATTTTGAGTAGTTCTTCTTGGATATTATAAAATATGTTGGGTTGAGTTTTACAAATTAAATTATTTTCACACAAAAACTTGATTTTTAAAGCTTTTATTTAAATCAAAATATCATGTATATCCTTGATTCAAATCATTATGCCCTCCGGGTTTAGCCATTCTGATGTTTCAAGTTTTCGATTCGAATTAAAACTACTTAAAAGAAAAAATGATTCGAATCATTTCTCCCTTCGGGAAGTATGATTCAAATTAAATTATTTCTGATTCTCATCAATCTTCATTTGAAAATCCTTGATTCGAATTGATGTTCTTGGCTATCAAATCAATCTTATCGCATCTCAGATTTCGAGTTTACACTATTTAATTCAAATCACACATTCTCTTATTCGAAAGATTCATTATTTAACAGTTAAATATTTAGCCCAACCTGCTCACCTATATATAGTTGTCTCCACTCATTTCACAAACTATTGAATCAATTTGAAAAATCACTCTAAAGTCTTTTCTCTCTCATTTTCTTAAACACTTTTTTAAGAACACTTGTAGAATTTGGGATTTAGATAAGTTTGGTTTCATTCTAGGATTTTGGTGGAGCCTGAAGGATCTAAAGCAAAAGGTGGTACTTTTCACCTCCAAAGGTAATTGTGGGGGTTGTTTCTCAAACGATCAAGTTTGAAGGGGATCGAAGCGGAAACATAGCAAAGAAGATTTCATGAGTAAGAAGATCAACGGATTGCATGCTAGCTTGATTCGAAGACCTTGGGATTCATCCAATTTCAAGGAGCTTGAAGTTGGAGGCAATTGGAGTGATTGCATGGTGTAGAAGATTTAGAATCGTGGTAATTCGTAAATTGAAGGAACCTTGGTAATTGATAATTGTAAACAATTTCAACATTATAATGGAAACCCATCATATCGGCCAACAATAGATACTGATTATAAAATGGTAAAAAAAGTTCATCTCATATTGAATCAACATCAATCAAATATTCATCTCATTCATAAAGATGAGTAATGTTTTTTTAAGATTATTATCGTTATAATTTCCACTAGTTTTTAAGTATTGGTCCACGGTAGACCACTTACGAAAGTGATCCATTGTAGAACTCGCCATGTCTGCGTATATCTTTCTTATCAAAAAGAAAAATTTATGAAGTGCTAACATCATCTAAAATATGAATCACATTTCCTTTTAACATTTTAAATATTTTGGAACTTTAAAAATATTTTGGAAACCATGATTTGTCTCCACTGTGTAGTATATTACATTTTTTTTTACAAGGCAAATTGAATTATATATTAACCAAAAAGCTCTCCATAGTAAAAGGAGAAACCCAGAGAATCTGTGTATATTAGAAGTGAAAGAAAAACAACAGAAGAAAATTTAAAAAAAAAACAACAAGTAGGTTAACCCAAAAACATAATAGGATTAACCCACTAGTAGTTAAGATCGAAATCAAGACTTGGTGCTCTTGCTTTCATCCACCAAAAGAATAGGACATCTTGTTTTGGCGATATTTCGAATAAATTCTTTTCTAGATATAAGAATATCTATTTTTAGAGGTAAATATAAGATTTTTGTTTTTGTGTCTCATGACCCCAAAATATCTGTACTTTTTTAGGGAAAAATATATGTACTTTTGTTCTCATTTTATTGCGCACAAGATAGATGCAAGTTGGAACAATCAACTTCTCCTTTTTTTAAATAATTTATTTCGTTTCAAAAATATGAAGGAAAAAAATGTAATTTTCATTACCAGCATAAAGTTCAAAAGATAATGAATAACAATATACTCTTAAATCCATGAATATTATATTTATAATGATTAATTTTGCTATCGAAAAAACCTTGGCAGCGTAGATTGTTGCTCGCATGTCGCTTTTGGTTGTATTGACAACAAAAAAGTACTCTTGTTTTGTGGCTTCATTGACAACAAAATTGAAACTGTACCTCTCAAAATCTCACGTGACATCACAACAGGCCCTTCTCCTTTTTGCTTTTTGTTTTGTTTTTTTATAAATAATGGAAAATAACAAATCAGCTTTCATTAATATGTTTTTTTTACAATGCTTTCAATAATTTGTAATTAATTCAGAAGTTTTATCATACTATTTTTCCTATCATGTTTATATAGATAAATTGGAGGAACGGAAGTGAATTTTTCAAGAAGAAAAAAAAATCAATTTGGGTGAAATTGTCCAAAAAATATTTTTCTAAACGTTTCCTTTTAGAAAATTTTAAATTTTATTTTCCCCCTAGTATTTTCCAAGGAAATGTTTCTTCCCCTAACATTTTAACTTTTTTCTGTCGAGCAATGTGCAATGGGCATGCTGATGATGAAAATTGACAATTGAACCAAATCGTAACAAGTAATAAAGTAGTAAGTTATCGTCTTCACAAGGATTGTCGTTCAACTTAACAATTAGTGAAATAGAATAGAAATAAAGAAGAAAGTGGTAAGGCGCAGGGGTGCATGGGACAACATTCATGGCTGTCCCATGCGCATGGGCGCATGAGGCGGTAATCTGGATGCGAATTTTGCAGTTTTTCGCCATTTTTCAAGTGTTCTCCATTTGTTTCAGCCCATGCACCTTGGTTGCTTGATGATATTCTTTAAAATATTTGGCCTCGAGAACCGCTACATGATATGCTAGTTTGGAAGCATACCAAAGATTAGTCTTTATATGCTAAATATGCTCTCTTTTTTCACCCTTTTCCTAAGGGTCTTTGTAGTAGTTTTGATGATGTTTACTCCACAATTTGATTAGATAATATTTTTGTTTAGTTATACTTATAGATTAGTTAATATTGTAAGCTCTTTTAAATCCAGGTCTTGAATATTTCGTGTGTTAATCGTAATTGAATAAAAACTTACTTTTCAAAATATGGTTTTACAAACAAGTTTGTGAACATTTTTTTTCAAAATCTCCTCTTTCAATTGTTTGATTTGATTCAGACCATACCCTGCAAAATATGAATCAAATCATTTTACAGACTCATTGTTTTATTTTGCTGATTCGAATCAATTTCTTTAAAAAGGAATTCTATTCTTATCAAATTGATTCAAATCAAATTGTATAAGAAAGAGAAACAGAATCCATAGACTTCAACTCCCGGATGGTACTTGGTCAGATGATAGTAATGTCCTCCAGCATGAAGCTCATCAATATTTCAAAAAGCTTTTTTGTAGTAACCAACATGGCACCAACCACTCTTTTTCAGAAGGAACTCACCCAACCATTGATGAACTTGACAAAACCTCTTTAACCCGTCCCATCACCAAAGTCGAGGTGTTCACAGCCTTAAACTCTATGAAGCCTTACAAAGCCCCTGACCCAGATGGTTTTCAATGCATTTTTTTCAAGCAATATTGGCATATAGTAGGAGAAGACATTTTCCAAATGGTCAAAAGAGCCTTTGAAACTGGAAGTTTTGACCCAACTCTCTCTGATACTCTAATTTCTCTCATCCCTAAGAGTGACCCCCCCAAAACCTACAAAGACTTTAGACCGATCAGCCTTTGCAACATTGTTTACAAGATCATCACTAAAGTTCTTGTTCTTCGCCTTAGACAGATTTTGGATACTATTATTGGCCCCTTCCAAAGCAGTTTTCTGCCAGGTAGAGGCACTTTTGATAATGCAGTTGTTTTGCAGGAAAGTATTCATTACATGAGAAGATCCAAGAAGAAGAAAGACCTTGTTGCTTTTAAAATTGATTTAGAAAAAGCTTTTGATAACAAGCTTTAAATATTACAACTAAGATGATAATGCATTGTGTCACCTCACCAACACTGTCTATCCTTTGGAATTGGAACAAGCTGCCTCCTTTCAAGCCTTCTCATGGCCTCCACCAAGGAGACCCACTCTCTCCGTATTTATTCATCATTTGCATGGAAAAACTCTCCACAACTATCAACAGCGCCGTCTTGGGATCCTATACAAATCTCCGCCTATGGACTTCATATATCTCACCTTCTCTTTGCAGATGATGTCCTCCTCTTCACCAAAGCAAAAAATTCTCAACTTCGGTTCATCACAGAAATGTTTAGCCGTTTCAGTCAGGCCTCTGGGTTGAAAATTAATTTGTCTAAGTCTCGGGCTTTTTACTCTTGAAGTACACCTCATGCAAAAGTTAATAGACTTACTTCCATCACTGGCATTAGAAGCACCACCTCTTTTGACAAATATTTGGGCTTCCCTATTCTAAAAGGAAGGGCTAAGCATAGTGACTTTCTTTTTATCATTGAGAAAAAGCAATCTAGACTTGCTTCTTGGAAACATAGGTTGTTGAATAAAC
>Ga0315914_1011887_pt1 | contig 10234 bp, 3 predicted proteins | sample MpolenodulesMG_FD_203920 | JGI IMG/M metagenome (GOLD analysis project Ga0315914, IMG submission 203920) | Medicago polymorpha root nodule microbial communities from Los Angeles, California, United States - elongated nodules | ecosystem: Host-associated > Plants > Roots > Nodule | place: USA... | reverse complement strand
GTCAGAAAACTCGCCATCTAAAAAATTTCAATAGATCAAAGTTAGGAGTAATATTCACTACAATTCATGTTCTGCAGATAACAAAAGCTGGAGAGGCAATTACATTTATAGATTCAATCTATGCATTAGCCACCCTTTAAACTGTTAATGTATATGGTATCCTGCAACTAATAAGGTAATCTTTTCAGATAGGATCTCGTAGAGTTGCAACTTACTAAGTAATCCTTTCATATCATTTATTTTCTATCTGACTAAAATTGTAAGGTTCTCTTGACAGTGTTTCATGGTGGATATCAAACTCGATACTTCACAAAACTTTGGAAAAGATTAAATTGAAATTAGAGCACCACATGGAACATGGTTAAATTGACTACTTCTAACATTTTTGAGGATTTTGATTTGGAAAAAGGTTTCAAGTTTAAGCTTTACTTTGACAAGAAAAATTAATATGGCTAGAGCAAAAAAAATCATACAAAAACATAAAACTCAAGTTGATTTATCAACCCTCAATATCCAATTTTCAAACTTTGGTACCATTAAACAATGAACTAAATATCCACTGATTATGATTAAAATAAAACCATATATATGATTGTTATTTACCTTATTGATAACACTTTCAGTGGATAATCAAGTTTCATGAACAATCTTCCTGATCTTTCTCCAGTCTGCAGTAGCTACCATCACAAGAATAAAGAAGTGCTGACTGCATTTCAAGTTCTCATTAGTTTAAAGTAATGTTTATGGTCCAAAAGAAAAAGAACAGACAGTTTTTAATTATTAGTATGCAAATTAAAGTTTCCATTATCGAGAATCTTAATTTACAGCTAATATAAAGTAAAGTTTCCATTATTTATATCATCTTTGTTGATATAAAGCTTCAATAATTGGTCTCACTTTCACATTTGTAATAATCCATTCATTTCCAATTATAAAGAAAACCAGCCAACGGTCATGATTTGGTTTGAAGAACATTGTTACTAAATTGTTGTGGGGCAATAAAATATTTGGTTGGTGGCACATGCCTTTATAGAATTAACAGATTACAAAATGATGTTAATAATTGAAAAATGAAATATTGAGCTTTAATAAAGTAGCTCCTCCAAATAAAGTACTCACCATTTATTACTCCATGTCTAACAAGACTTAAAATCGCTTCAAGCTGATTGGTTTATTTTTTCTTTTCTTTTTAATAAAGTAGCTCATTCAAACAAGTTTTTACTCCTCAGTTGCACATTAACATTAACTTTCATATTTGAGTTTTATACGGTTATTAAATAAATGATTAATCATTTCAAGAAAAATAAATGATTAATAGTGTCGATTTTAATGACAAAATATGTATTATTTATTAAAATACCCTTATTAATTACAGTTAGTGGAATATATATAGATAATTGAAATGCAATAAATAAGGGTATGTTAGTGGAAAAAATATATTTTATTTGTATTATAAAAGGGACGAGAAAAAAATATATGAAAGAAAACATCTTATTAGAAAAAGAATATATGTGCATGTTTTATGGGATGAAATTTGAGTATTTTGTTGTATGAAATATGTGTGGATAAGTTGGTTGCTCATGAAACCCACTACTTTCAAGGTCTTAGGCTTAATTCTCTCCGGTGTTAATTTCAGTAAGCTAGTTTGGCTTGTTAAAAAAAACAGTTTGTTGCACATGATTGTGAAAATTTTGATTGGTTTTGAAGTTCTGTTGTAAATATTTTCTTACAAGCCTGAACATCTCCCATATTTGCTTTGCTATAAAGAGGCTAAGTAAAGAAGAGGGTGAAAGTATGCAGTGTTCTTTAATCCTTATTGCTTTTTGCTGCAACTTTTGAATAGGGATCATGGTGTCATAGCATTGCAGATTTTGATGAATAAGACATGAAAACTGTGACGCTGTCTTAATTTTGCTATCAAGGGAATAACGGCCGCTATTCCAGTTTCGGCTAATGAATGTAGTGCCAGAGCAGTAAAAAAATAATTTTAGGATTTTTAAAAATAATAAAATTTAGGAGTCAATGTGTGCCACTATGCTATTTCGCAAAGGGGATTTTAGGCGTTCTTCAAATTTCCGCAATCTGCTATTGGTAACACTATTTTGGGCTTTCATTTTATGGCTTTTCATATTTTCGCTCTCACGACATTGAACTATCAAAACAAAGAAACACAGAATCAATGAAAAAGAGAAACATTGTGCTTGAGGTGTATCTTTGATGGGTAACAACAGGTTCATCATGTCAGGTATGAAGAAATACAAGCAGATCAGGGAAGCAAAATTACTCTCATGTTATGGAAAAACACATCTTGATCATACTTAATGAATTTTATACAATTTCACATTCAGCTGATCATACTCCATTATTAACAAAGCCAATGAAGTTGGATGTTGAGGTCCCTGAAGCCACAGGGTTTGGAAGGCATATGAGACGAGGCTTCAGTCAACAAAATTTGATATGATTGCAGTAGAACTAATTTTACAGGCATGAGGCTTATAGTCAATTATAAGACAAATGAAATGTAATTGTAATTTATTTACAATTCATTAAAAAATTTAACTTTGAATTAATACTACTAATGTAATCGATCAACTATCATGGCTATTTGAACCTGAAAATTCTTTTGAATTTTTTAATGAATCTTTTGTTAGAAACCTGCAAATTTGAACCGTGGCTGTATCAAAGTAGTTTCCCACCACACATCAAATATCATGAAAAGTCCAGCTAACCTGTAGAGGTTATTATACACTAATACTCCAGAAATATCAAAAGAAGCCGATCAATGCTTAAGATCCTCACTTGTAGAGTCAAAATGTGTTTTGAGTCTAACAATTTTTGCAATTCATCTTGAGAGACATGGAAATCAAGAAACAAAGCGCACTTTTCGACACCATCCAATCAAAACCTTATTAAAGGAAAATTTGTGTACATCTTGTAATAATCAACAAATTTATGCACCTAAGGCTAACGCGTCAAGCATACTGAGTGTCAAGGAACTTCAATAGCTCAGCTAGGCAGTTGTAGGCATAGTCCTTGTATCTGTTAACACAGAAATCAGTCAACAAAGACGCCTAATTGAATTGAAAAATATAAGATTTAAGGTGTTCATGGAACAAACAGTCATGTATATGTAGACGCCAAGAGATTTAATTCCCAGAGTCACCTTTTTTTGTTCCTTAAATGAACAACAAATGCAAATTCTATAACTACCATCTTTCAAGATCTTAACATCAACAATCAGCTATAAATAAAACTTTAGACTCAAAACATATGGAGATTGGAAAGACATATTTCAACTGATTCCACTGTACTACAGCAAGTGTTTGTCTTTGTAGAGATACAATTTGTGGATTTATTCTCGAGATCATCTTCAATAACATGCTTCAACTCTTTGCATTCTTCAATTCTCATATTAAGTAACTGTGGTAGACACCTTATTATAGAAGTGGAGAAAACAATTCTTATTTTTTCACATCGCATGATTTTTAGTCTTGTAAGGTTTTGGAGGGAGAACGAATCTTTGGGACATACAAAAATGTTTGTCATCATAGGCAGAACATCCAAATCAATGTCTTCCAAAGCTAATTTCATTTACTTCATTGAGACAAACAATACTTTCTACTTTGGAGTTATTATTTACCATGAGTCTTTTCAAAGCAAGAAAATGATCCACATTCCCACCTAATTCCTTCTTATTTGTCAGTTCCTTTCCCCTTCTATATCGCCATATGCAATGAGAACAAAACTAAATTATAAGACTATTTGACAATTTTACACTAATTAAACGTAATTAATTTTGTATTGCAAAAAGCAATTATGAGTTATGCTACGAAGTTACCCTTCATTATCGGTATTGGAAAGATAATATAACGAATTTTAAAAAAAAGTAATAAATAACCATATTCTATTGGTTGATTTTGTAAAAAAAAAATTAATGAAATAAAATGGAGTAGAATGAAACCCATTCCATCTAATACCATTCATTTTTTCATTCCCTCAATTTTAGATGTATCCAATGGAATGAAACACACTAGTTTTTGTAATTACTCAATGTGATGTGTTGATGAATAATTTTTTTTGCGGGGGTATTAATGTATTATGATGAGGGCTTTAAGGTATGTTTAGTCCTCGCAATTAGGCGCCATTTAAAAATTCGTCCCTGTAATCGTTAATCCTGGCGATTTACCCTTGCATTGTTTAATCAGTTAAAAATTCGTCCCTTAACCCAGTTAGTGACTGCCACATCATCAAATTAACAAAATGGCATGGGAATGGACAAAAATACCCTCATCATCCTTCTTCTTCCTTTGAACAACGCATACCCAGACCCCAAATTCGTGTAAAATACTCTCTCTTTCTCAATGTTGCCACAGGGAACGTCGTGTGAAGCTTGATTCAATCTGGTTCCAATCTCTTTCTCCTCTTTCATCTTCTTCTTCCATTGAATTCAATTCCAAACTTATTTATTATTCAAAGCGTGAATTGCTATTATGTGTGGTATTGCTGCTGCTGTTTTGAATTGGTGTTCAAATTCATTCCTTGCTACTGCCATGTTCATATTGTTCTTCCAATTCAATTGCGATTGCCGTTTTGTTTTCATCCTGTTGCTGCGTTTTAAAGTTGCGGTTCCATTCGATTCCAATTGCTTGCAACTGCTGATTCCGATTGTCTCCGAATTCACTTGTCCCCACTTTCGTTATTATTCTCGTTGACGGAGGACTCGCCGTCGCCGTTTCTGGTTGATTTTTTCGTTGTATCCGCCGCCGCCGTCGTAGCGGTTTCCGTCTCCGTTTCCAATCTTCACTGTAAAGCTTCTCTAATTTTTCTCTGATTTTTCTTGTTGTTTTTCTTCTTCTGTGTATGTTGAATTGGGAAAAAAATTGTGTATGTATGTTGTTTTTCCTTCTTTCTTTGATTTTTCTGAGTTGAAAGTGAGAAGGTGATGAATAATCATGAGTATATGATGAAGAAGGAAGGAGGTTATGGAGAGGTTGGTGGTGGTGTCGTGATGCAGAGAAGAGAAGAGGAGTGAAGGTTTTGAGAAGATAACATCAGGGGTATTTTTGTCCTTTCCTATACCATTTTGTTAATTTGATGACGTGGCAGTCATTATCTTGGTGAAGGGACGAATTTTTAACTGATTAAACAATGCAATGGTAAATCGCCAAGATTAGCGATTACATGGACGAATTTTTAAATGGGGCCTAATTGCAAGGACTAAACATACCTTAAAGCCTATGATTAGGGATCTTATGATGAGATCTGAGAAATCCACCTCTCATCATTCAAAATATGATGCGTTGCAGAATAATTTTTCCGAAATCGTTCAATAGCACAATTTTATTGGCTAAGGATAAATCTATTTTGTTAATGTGTGAGTGGATTATGAAAGCTGAAATTAGTGGAGGTTGGCTAAGTTTTTTCAATTGTGATTTCTCAATTATGATAGGTTCGATTTTGATTTACTGTAGTGAAAGCTTGGAGTGATCTGAGGTCAGCTCACTTTCTAGACACATATAAACAATAACCCACGATGAGAACAAGAATTTCAATATCTTGTTTGTATCTTGTTCAACACTGTAACTGTAATTTTCTCTCTAACTTCTACCTCTCTTCTAACACCTTTAACAAAAACCCTAAAAAAAAAAAGAACCAACTCTTAAATTCCATCAAAAACCTCAAACGTTAAACAAAAGAAGGGACAATACTCAAGTAGTATAAAGTAAAGTTTCCATTATTGAGAATCTTTACAGCTAGCTTGTCATCCTTGTTGATATAAAGCTTCAATTATTGGTCTCACTTTCACATTTGTAATAATTCCAAGTCTAAAGAAAACCCACCGACGGTCATGATTTAGTTTGAAGAGCCTTTTTACTAAATTGTGGCGGGTCATTAAAATATTTGGTAGCACATTGTTTATCACAAATGATTGGAATAATTGAAAAATGAAATAGTGTTTAGATGTGTTTGCGAGTGAAATTTTAAAGAGTTTTGACAGAAAAGATTTTAGAGGGCAAAATCTATATTTTGATATTATATTTGATATTTAAAAAAAAATATACCGGAAAAATAATTTAAAGAATTTGAAAAAAAAAAGTAATTGATAGTTAAGGGTATCATACGAAAACGAAAATAACATTAATTCATTAATATCCTAAAGTGACTTATAATTTATGACAATATTTTTCTTCTTAAAACGACTTATAATTTTTTTAAAAGCTACCTTCTCCTCCAAACTTGTAAACAATGTCTAATACAATGTTTGTATTGATGGAAAATGGCAGAGTAGAATGGAGTGAGATAAAACCATATTTCATTGTTTGGTTTCGTAAAAAAAAAAAAAGGGAATGTAGTACAATAATGAAACCCGTTCCATCCAATGCCATTTATTTTTTCCATCCCCCAATTTTAGGTGCATCGATCCAATGAAATGAAACACTGGTTTTTGTAGTTACTCAAAATATGATGTGTTGATGAATAATTCTTCTTATAATTTTTTGTGGGGGTGTCATGATGAGGTATCTTATGATGAGAGCTGATAAATCCACCTCTCATTAATTACTCAAAATATGATGTGTTGATGAATAATTTTTATGAATCGTTCAATGTGTAGAACGAATGTCTTATATTAAACACTTATAATAGGATGATACTAATGTCTAAAAATCACGACTGATGGTAACTCAGCCTAAATGACTGAAGATTGCAAAAAATAGATTCAGTGGGTAATAACAACTCATGGTGTGATAGAACATCTTATGATAAAACCAGAAAAGCATAATTTATGTTGCAACATGAGGATGAGATAATAGAAACTCTTAATGAGATTCTATATTCTATCTAAATGGAGTGAAGTACAAAGAAACATGATTAATCTTGATAACTCACCTATACGATTGTGCAACCCAGGCTGATTCCTATGAGATTTTGAGTTAGAATACCAAGAGCATTCGTCAAACTGGGATAAATGTGTTGGGCCTTAAACATACGAGATTTTAGATTACACCTTAGTAAAAAGTTGTGTGCGGATTCCATGTTTGTGATTGAGTTCAATGCTACGAGTATGAGAGAAACTCTTTTTAATCGAAATTTTTCTCGTTTTGCAAAGATTTAAGTTGTTGACGACACCTTTATTTATTAGTAACCATATGAAAAGGTTTTAACATTTATACCTTTAATGTATTTAAACCTTAAACCAAATTAATAATTTACCGATTTCACTTTCTTGTATATATGTGGCGGGTCAGTAAACTCACTATATAGATGGTCAGATGTAATAATTTCAAGAGCACACATGCCATGAACTCTACGGTTCCATGGAGAATAACTAGTGAATAGAGATCATGATCATGTTCATATAGTTAAGCCTCTGTGTGAACAAGAAGTATAGAATTGCATAGGTGAACCTCTAAATAAAACCTCTTCAACGTCCAAATAAAGGTCAACTTCAGTTCTCATTTGAACATTGAGACATCAAGCATAACCCATTGGATCCACTCCAGTAGAAAAAGCACGCAGTTATACACATTAATTGATCTTGCCTATCCATTTGCGATTATCCGACTCATATTACACCTTCAATTAACCATCGATTATTTAATAATCTTTACAATTGTTTTGCAATCAGAAGGTCAAAATCAATAATTACGTCTTGCAGTTATTGCATAGAATCCAAATTCAACCCCAAATTAAGCAAACAATACATAAAGCATATAAAAGACAACATGTCTAAATCACTTTACATTATGTTACAACTATAATATTTGAGCAGCACTTATTCTTCCAACTATCTCGATTACCATATATCTTGATACTCAGAATCACATAGCTCGTCCTCCTCACAAGCTATGTAATAAATAACCAACGTTATAACAACACTAAAATTTACAAAATATACTCAACGTGATTTAATTTCTTATTTGAAATAAGGAAAAAAATTAATACTTCCATGACCAACATAACATACAACAATCAATAGTAATTTCCAAATAACCTATCAGTTAGATGCTTTAATTCATTTAAGATGAGAAAAGGAGAAACTATCCAAGCAATAAATAACACTCAAGGATAAAAGCTCCAACAATAATTCAGCAGCCAACAAATACAATAAAATATGAACACTTAAAGCAGCGCATGTTTCTAAAATTTATGCCTCTAGTTGAATGATACTCTCTGAAACAGCTTTAAAAGAAGCCGATCAATGCTTAAGATCCTCACCTATAGAGTCAAAATGTGTTTTGAGTCTAACAATTTTCGCAATTCATCTTGAGAGAGACTTGGAAATCAAGAAACAAAGCGCACTTTTTGACACCATCCAATCAAAACCTTATTAAAAGAAAATTTGCGTACATCTTATAATAATCAACAAATTTATGCACCTAAGTCTAACTCGTCAAGCATACTGAGTGTGAAGGAATTTCAATAGCTAAGCTAGGCAGTTGTAGCTATAGTCCTTGTATCTATTACTCAGTAAAGTTTCTTTTAACACAGAAATCAGTCAACAAGGACGCCTAATTGAATTGAAAAATATAAGATTTAAGGTGTTCATGGAACAAACAGTCATGTATATGTAGACGCCATGAGATTTAATTCCTAGGGTTACCTTATTTGTTCCTTATTAAATGAACAACAAATCCGAATTCTATAATTACCAAGTTTTCAAGGTCTTAACATCAACAATCAGATATAAATAAAAACATGGACTAAATCAGTGACTACATATATATGATTGTTCTTCTTTATATAGAGTATCAACTTCATTCTGAAATGGTTTTCATATCATTCACATTTCCAAAGTAGTTAAAGCAAATATAGATTCCTAGAGGCTCTGTTCATCCATCATATGTAACCAGCATATCTCATATCTTAATCTATTGAATGTTGAAGATCCTGCAAACTAAACATCTTCTGGTAGTGCGATACCTTGCAAAATATTTTGAATGTGCAAATTCATCTAAACATGAGCAGTGACAGGTGTGATGTGGTGTTTGGGTGCTTGATTTATCACAGAATACCACATAATACAATTTCCCAATCATATTGTATGGATTATACAGTAAAATAACTTCATTAATGTAACATACATACAACAATCAATAATAGTTTTCAATACACAAACATAATAAGACGTTTTAGTTCTTTTGGGATGAGAAATGATGAAACTTGACACCCAAGGGATAAAAAATATTGAAGGACAAAGGTTCCCACAATGAAAAGCATAACAAAGCAGCAATGATGGAATAGAAGTACTAGAAAGTATAGTCTAATAGCCAATAGGGGCACTTAAAACCGCCTCTTGTTGAATTATATTCTTCAAAACGGCTTTAGAGGATGTCAATTGATGCTTAAGATCCTCCACATGTTGACTTAAAATCTCTATCTTCAAATGCAACACTTCAACTTCCTTGGTAACCTGTTGCTTGGAATCCAATAATTTTTGCATGGCCTTTTGAGATATTTGTATATCAGGAAACATAGCCCGCTTTTCGACACTATCCAACCAATCCTTATCAAAACCAAAGTTGCGTGCATCTAGTAGTAGCTCCACAAATTCAGAGTGGCATGAGCCTAATACATCCAAGACACTATGAGTTTCGAGGAATTTCAATAGCTCTGCCAGTAAGTTGTAGGCACAACCCTTGAATCTATTACGCAGTGAATTGTCTTTTAAATGAACAGAAGGATTTTTAACAAAGAAACCAGTCAAGAGAGATAAGTTCTCATAATCCAAATGATTCTTGGAGACTAGTTGCTCAAGCTCACTCTTGACAAACAAAGAAGAACTTAAATCTTCTACATTTTGAGAAGGGTCTCCTGAAAGTAAAGGAAAGAATAATTAATCCTATTTTTAGCACAAAATAAAGTTTTAAAGATAAAATGAAGGGAGAAAATCTATACCTCCGGATAGCATTGAAGCAGTTTGAAATTCTTGAGGCAAAGGAATGACAGGGGAGAGCGTAGATTCTGGAACTTTAAATTCAACATCCTTAGATAATGGTTCCTCAACAATTGAGGTTACTTTTATGACAGCATCATCATTTACAGAAACTGAACAAAAGTTGTGAGAGAATAGAGTTAAACTTCAAAATGAAAAGGGTGAGTGATGAGGTAACTTAAGCAAATAAAATTGATCCAAAGAGTCTTCACCTTGATCATCATTGATGGTAATATCAACATCCTGATTGGTAAGACGCTTTGTTTTGGCAATAGGAGGAGAAGGTATGACTATTTGGCA
>Ga0315914_1011886_pt1 | contig 10235 bp, 3 predicted proteins | sample MpolenodulesMG_FD_203920 | JGI IMG/M metagenome (GOLD analysis project Ga0315914, IMG submission 203920) | Medicago polymorpha root nodule microbial communities from Los Angeles, California, United States - elongated nodules | ecosystem: Host-associated > Plants > Roots > Nodule | place: USA... | reverse complement strand
TAGGATTGTATTATTTAAACATCTATATTCATTTAAAAAGGGTGTTTTTGGCATTGTTGGTAAAATTGGAAGCAAGCTCATACAAGCTGAGGTGCCTTATTTGTTCTCCAGGCTGATCTAGAGGGAGAGAGGGATACTGTGAAATGGTGTTTGATGGTTTTAGCAGATTATGTAAGTGTATAATGAAATTTAAGGCTTTTACCTCTAACAAAAAAAAAAGTCTTTTATACGGTCTCTTACCATAGGAGACCTATTCACATCTCCTATCGTAAACGCCACCGTAGTTTCATCGACAAAGAGAGTTTTGAAAGGGAGGTTGAATTTTTAGCATGCAGAGATGAAATTTTATTTGTTTCTCAAGTTAAAGAAACAAAGCAATGATCATAATTGTTGTAGCAAGCAAGGCTGCAGAAATAAAACGGCACGGCACAATGGGATGCGAGGGAAGAAAACTGCATTTCAATTTTAATAGATCGTGTTGTATTTTCCTAGATAACCCATTTCAATTTTTTATTTTATTAATTAATTGAAATGAAATTATTTGATTGGACGGACTCAAGGATGACGTGTTAAGGACAAGACCATGCAAGAGTTTCTCAATATCAATACTCATATTTCTTTCTATATTTTGGTTGTCCCACAAGTTGTCAAGAAAAATGGTTGTTCAAATAACACCCCTCTTAATTTTGTCACCGCTTCCAACTAATCTTAAAGCGGTTTTTCAATACACTATGTTATCAAAGTCAATATATTTTCTCTCTCATCAATTAATTATCATTTCTTTTATCTTTTTCGGTTATATATTCAAGTATATACTCCCTCCGTTCTCATTTATAAGCAAATTTTGACTTTTTAGATTGATTGAATAAATAATGTATGTGGTCTATATCATATACCACATACATCATTTATTCAATGAACTTAAAAAGTGAAAATTTACTTATAAATGAGACTGGAGAGAATATATTTTTATTTTTCTATTTTGAAAGGATAAGTAAGTATATTAAGTCAAAAAAAATTATTATTACAACTTTGATTAAGTTTTTTGAAAATTATACATAACAACAACATCAATATCTTCCCTCTTGAAACAAAAAACATTTTCAACTTAGCTCCTCGTTCCAAAATCTGGTTATTGTTTCCGGCGTCGGATTCACCATCTCCGACGGAATGGAATGTTGTCATATTTGTGTGGTTGTGTTTACCTGTGTTTTTTGTAAACAAAAGTATTAGTTTTAAGATGTTACTTGCAGGATCAAACTAGAAATCCTATGATATGTTGTGCAATGTTTTTTCAAAAATTGTTAGTGTTCATGAGTTTTAATGCAAAAAGATGAAGATAACTGCCTTATTCGACAGAGATCAACAAGAAAGTTTATTAATCTAGGAGAAAAGTAAAAAATCTTTAAAGATAAGAAACTAATGAACTTAAAAAAAGTATTTTGCATTGATCGATAAAAGTGGTTCATCAAATTAGTTACATACATTATTTTGACTCTTTTCTCTCCACGTTTAGATAATTCGAGTGTGAAGAACTATTTGCATGTGATTTGTGACCTCATTTTCCGTGAAAAACTGAAAAACCAATGGTCATAAACTATATGTCTTTGTGTAACAAAAAAAAAACTATATATCTTCGACACACTTAACCTACTTTCCACATGTTTTGGACCTTTGATCTTGCATTTTCATAGAGAATTTGAATTCCTTCCGGTCGAATTCAAAAGACTTCAACACAGTTTAAAAACACTGAATCAATAATTTATTTTTGAAGATTATAAACAATTTATAAACAGCACAACATGTTCAAATTATTCAATGAAGATTATTGTCGACATTAGTGGATTTAAATGAGATCCCGTAAATGAACGACGAGATTGATCCCCTTAAGTTAATCTATCGTTAAATTGGATATAGTTGATTATTTTTTTTAAATAAATTAATCGATATGGTCCTCATCACAACAATTATTAATATCAATTGGATATAAAATTATTAATATTTAATATCAATAATTTTATCTTTCATATTATTTTAAATTATTGCATATTTCGTAAAATATATCAATATGGTCCTCTCCACAACACATTTTAAATGGATTGTACCACATTGATATATCTTATTTATTTTGTGTTAGCCCTCCATTGTAAAGGGGTCATGATTGATCCGGAGTTCGGCTAGGAGGCAAGTAACGTCTGACAAAAATTTGTTCAACTCAAGAATCGAACTCAGATTTTTTTGAACAATTCGTCATTTGTTGGAACTCTCGTTAACCACTTGAGCTCATTTATTGGTTAGTCAATTGTCATTTTTGTGTTCATGGAAATATACTTTTCATTACCAACTCAATTGTTTTTTTAATCAAATTATGTTCGCTGTACTCGATTCCTCTAACTTTAAATTCCAGTTTCCGCCCATGGGCATGGCTCTGGCCCCTCCCTTTGTTATATGATTGTTATAACAATTTAATATTTGGTCTTTTAAAAGAAATGCTCATTTTGTTTTATAATGAGTGATATATTTGTAAAAAAAATCTTAATTAAAGAAAACGAGTGTCACTTTCAAATATAAGAGTAATATTTTTTAATTACATCTCTAATTTATATTATGTGCATCACTTTGAAGTTAATATCTTCCATTTTGCTACTATGACAACGACGAATACATAAATACTATATATGGTTGATTGGATAAAATTATCATAGTTTTTGGGATCCGTACTTGCATAGTTACTCTTTGGCTTATTCAATCATTCGGTCCCTTAACTTAATTAATTGTCTCAATTTAGTCCCCTAACTATAATTTGTACAAATTTGCTCCTTTATATTTTGTTCTGTTACTAGTTTTAGTCATTTTTGTTAGTTTCTCTAAAAAGAAACGTTAACAGAAAGGACTAAAACTAGTAACGGAGCAAAACATAAAGGACCAAATTGATACATAAGTTAACGTTTTTTTAGGGAAACTAACAGAAATGACTAAAACTAGTAATAGAGCAAAATATAAGGGACCAAATTTGTACAAATTATAGTTAGGAGACTAAATTTAGACAATCAATTAAGTTAAGGAACCGGGTGATTGAATAAGCTTTACCCTTTTTAATTCATTGTTTCAAATGTTTTGTATTCTTTTTTATGACTAAAACTGCCAATGGTACACTTAACATCCACGCCATTTAGCAACGTACATTTTGGAAAGGATGATTTGAGAAACGTTTTACAGAGTCGAGGCTAAATTGAGATATTCATATTTCTGAGGACGAAATTGAGAGAATCGTACAAAATCATAAACTAATTTAGTTGCTAACATTACACTTAACAACCACTTCATCACCTTCTACAACGTTTAGTAACGAATGTTCATAAAGGACGAATTTGAGAGATGATTTACAAACTCGAAGACCTAATTACAATATTTCAAGAATTGTTATTATTCTAAAGCTCATTTGTTATAGCTTTTTTAAGAAAAAAAATCACTTATTTTAAAAAAATAATCACTTTTAAGAGTATTGTATTCGTTTGTTACAAATTTTTAAAAAAATCAGAATCTAAAAATAATCTAAAAACAACTTCAAATGAGAAGCTGTTAGGAGTAGCTTAAAATAAAATAGATTTTTTTTAGGGGAGAGAAACAATATAATTCAAAAGATTGAACTAATTTTGTAACAAAAAATCTCTTTTATATAGTTGTATCCAAACAAACTAGATTATTTGTTTAAAAAAAGTGATTTTTATTACAGTAAACAAACGCAAAATAGATTCTGATTTTTCATATAATTTCGAAAATAATAATCTCTAAATTATTTTATATCAAAATCATTTTTATTTTAATCCGTAACAAACGAGCCCTTAGTGATTTTCTATTTTATTTTTTGGATTTTTATATCAGTATCATTTCATTTTACTCCTAATTATTATAGTTTTTTTTTTAATAATTTTTATGAATATTGTAGGACAATCTTTTATTTTTTATGATTATCTTGATATATTTTTTTCCTAAGAGATTAAAGTACATTTTGATTAATCGTGCATTGAGTGGTTTCACTTTTTTTGTACGTGTGTATTGTCACATCACATCCTTAACTATTATTCATTTGTACGATGCTTAGGTACGTGAGCTAAAACTATCAATTCCATTTTTCTACATCAACAGCTATGAGGGACTGTTAGCTGCCCCACTGGACTTACATGATATTGATTTTGTGTTTGTCTGTCGATCTTTTCATTTTTCTTTTGTTAAAACTTAAAAGGGTGTAGAGAAGAGAAAAAGTAAGTAAGATTCAAAATGCTACCTAGTGGCATATTCAAGAGAACATTCTCAAACGAAATTATGTGTTTTATTGTCTACCTCTTGATTGTTTCCCTAGTAGTACTAGGTGAAGGAGCAACAGCATCATCCGACAAAGATTCTGTTTATCCAATGATATTTAATCCTCAGATTAAGTACGATGTTTTTGTTAGCTTTCGAGGTTCAGACATACGCCAAGATTTTCTTAGCCATTTAATCAAAGAATTCAATCGAAAGCAAATTTTTGCCTTCGTTGATTCTAAGGTTGAAAAAGGAGATAAAATATCACAATCCCTTGTTAAAGCAATTGAAACATCGTTGATTTCTTTGGTCATATTCACTCAAAACTATGCTTCTTCATCATGGTGTTTGGATGAACTTGTCAAAATTGTTCAATGCAGAAAGAAAAATGGACAGATTTTATTGCCAGTTTTCTATAAAGTGGACCCCACAAGTGTGAGGCATCAGAGGGGAGCTTATGCAAAGGAATTTGGTAAACATGAAAAAAAGTACGATTTGAGTAGGGTGAAACAGTGGAGATCTGCTTTGAAGGAATCTGGTAATATCTTGGGATTTCACTCACCATATTTTCCGTAAGTTCTTCTAATTTTTTTTCTTTATTATCAACCTTGTTATTCCGTCAAAAGAAAGAAAAAATGAACTTGTTATTAAATTGTAAAACGTAAGAACCTTCTAATAAATTGCACTTCTTTAACTTTTCATCTTTTCAGATAAAAGTAACATTAATAAGGGATATGTTTCGGAGAAAAAATGCACCTAATAGTTTGTATATGAGCTTAAATTTAGGGACTAGACATTTTTTTGAAAGAGGGGCTTATGATTAGGGATTGATGGAGTATTAAGAGTTATCGTATCAACAAAGTCTCGTGTGATACCCAAAGATGTTCCAAAATTAATAGTGTCTTGAGTACATAATAGAGGTTATCATATGTTGTGAGTCCATTGTATTTTATGTGTGCTTTTCAAAATCCAACCCTTGATCACCAATTATAGATGACACGTGGAAATGAGTTAACTGATTTTGCAAAAAACTGATGGAGAGGACCAAAATAGTAAACGGCAGAACATTTATGTGACCAAATTGAGACACTTTATAGTTAAGAGACCAAATTAAAAACCAAAAATAAGTTAATGGATTAAATGATATATCAAACCTATTAAAAAAACTCTATGTTTAAAGTATATCTTAGAAATAAGTCTACAAATATTGACCCCGGGTAGAGATCTAGTATTCCTTATCCTTGCAATGAATGTACTGTATAATCCATAGAGACTCCCGTAACTTTAGCTCCACGTTTATGATACTCTAGACCCACCTTAGAACATAGAACATAGTCGCTTTATCAATCATGTTGTAACGTAAAACCATAGTTTTAAAATTCGGCTCGGTTATCGACTCGGCATAGGTACTGGGTCACTGAGTCGATGGTCGAACCATCGGATCACTGGTTGAATCGCATGGCTGAATCAGATCAAACCAGATGACTCGGTAAGATGACCGGTGTTTAGATTAAATTTGTATAGGTATTTAATCAGATTAAATCTGATTGAACCAGTGACTCAGTCACTCCAAAAACTAAAATAAGAACACATAGAATAAAAAATAAAATTCCTTAAAAAAAACATAGAATAAAAAAAATTATCCAACAAACATAATTTCATAGACTAATTATTATGAGCTTTAAATAAAATATTTGAGCTTAATAATTATATATGTTCATGTTTTTCACAAAGATTATATACATTTATATGTTACCAAAAAAGATTATATACATTTATATGTGAAGTTTTATCAGACGGAAAATAAAATTGTAGATAATTGCTTTATAGTAAATATTTCGAAAATGTGAAACGATGTTTACCCAAAACATATGTTATTATAACTATGTTGAAAGGACATTCAACACAAAAACAATTGGTGCTTCAGTGGTTGGGAGCATTATCTATAATAGGAGGGTCATAAGTTCAACTTCCACTGGCACCATTTTTTACAGCATATTCAATTAAAATTTGTTATTGCTTCAGCCCGGTCCGGTTCATAGAACCGTCGGGTCACCGGTTTTGGCCGAGTTACACCGGTTCATACCGAGCTGATTGCATAACCGATCCAAAACTTAGATCGGACTGGTCAGGTATCCGGTTCACGGTTCAACCGGTCAAATCGGCCGGTCCGGTCCGAGTTTTAAACCTATGCGTAAAACTCTACATCCAGACTGAGGTTACAAGTTTGGTATAAACATCAACAAATTGTATGACCTACCTAATCAACCACACACTATCAAGCATAAGATGTTCCTAACGGTTAATCAACATGAACAACTACTTCAATTAATAAGCACCTAAATAGACACAGGTAATGGGGGGTAGGTCATACATTCACTCAAAGGTAAAAATGAACATTTTTTTGAAGATTATCTATCAATTTTTTTATTTTTAAATAGAGATAACTTTCATTAACCAAATCAGTTATTACAAACTACATGGCAACAAGAAGCCACAATCTAAAGAAGCGAGAGTTAATCTCTCAAGAAAACAAAATAGCATTAGTATGACTACATGCACAACCGGTCAAAATAAATAAAGATACTTCAATATGAGACTTATAAATAAATCTAAGAAACATCGAAACAAAAGATAACACCTCAACTATATTTTTTTTCCTTTTCAAACTGATCAAGTCTTAGTCCCAATATACAACTAAATTTGTTCTTCTTGTTGATATGAAATGGCCTAAAAGTAAACAACATTTAATAAATCATTCATTGTAACATTTAATATTGCTGTGAATTGGTTAATTAACAACTTACTTCAAAGAATTAACAAAGAGAACTATGGTAAATGCATGCTTTCATAATTAAAGAAAAAATAAAAACAAAGTTAATATATCATTCATTTTAAATTAAAAAATTCAATTTTGAATATTAGATAAATCGCACAATTCACTACCAAAAAAAAATTACACTGTCAAAAAAAGAAGATAAATCGCACAATTAATTTTCTCCCATTCTTGTTAATTAAACATCACTTTTGGGTTAGCATTTCAGTCACAAATAACATCACCAACTACAAGCAAGAACCACAAATATATATATGGAAATAATACATCTCTCCCCCCCCTCTCTCTCATACATATATTCATGTATTAAATATGTATTTCAATCACAAACACCACCACCAATTACTTGTAAAAACCATCAATATAATACATATTTCTCCGATCCACCATGTATTAAATATGAATCTTTAGGTCATGCATATCATGTGAGAATACATATTTTATATGTTAAAATTAACAACCGATTGTAAATTTTAACACTTATTACATTTATGTATTATGTATCATCTATTAAATATTTGATTTGATTTTTATAAATAATCACATAATTTTCTTTAATGTTCTATAATTTTATGGACAAATTATAATTACATAATTTACCATTTTAAAATTAAACAAGAAACAATTTTTAGAGGAAAATTAGACGAGGAATATCAACAACGTATATTACTTATTTCGTCTCTTATTTGTGTTTGATCTATTCTTTTGTATTATAGTATTATTTTTCTTTCTTCTTTTTGCACAAATATGTTAAAGAAACAACACCTTTGTGCATGCATGAGTACAAAGATTTTATTCCTCTAACTATTTAAATATATTATTGTAAAAAATTTGATGCTCCTCTAAATATTCATACATACTATATTTATGTATTACTAAAAAAATCTGGTACCCCATTCTGTATGGGGTTTTGTGCCGTCTCCCATCTTGATCAGTTGAGCTCGATAAATATCCTCTATTACGTTATATATTATTTGAAAATTGCTCTTTACCCAACACGTTTTGCTCATTCTCAACCAAACTTCCAAAAATACATTTGCATGAGTTAAGTGACGTTAATGTTAATTTAGCGTGAGTTAACTCACACTGGTTTTAAATAATACCATAATTATATTACTTTCCTTTGTTTCTAATCAATACCAGAATTTAAAAGGAAGGTACAAGATCTAAGTTGCTATACAGCTCCTTACTAATGAAGAATCTAGTAATTCTCATTTAACCTTTTTCATTAATGATGATGTTTGACTTTTACGTCCAAGGAAGACAAAAGAGTATTATGATAGAGTTGAAAAGGCATGTGCATAAAAGTCCAATACATGTGCATAAAGTCAAGACGAAGGCAGAGATGAAGAGGAAGAGATGAATGACTTTTTATTCTAGCGTGACAATGAGTTAACTCATGTTCTGTGAGTTAACTCGCGCAGGAGTAATTTTAAAATTTTATTTGAGAGCGAACAATTTTTGTTAGGTAAAAAGCATAATTCATATTATTTTTTGAAGACTATGAATATGTAATACAATTTAATATTTATAACAAAATTGAATTTTTATGCATTTTTTTTGCCCAAAATTGAGGCATAAATTCCTTATTTAAATTGCTTGGTCACTGAGCCGGCCACGATATTTTGGGCCACCAGTCAACCTAGTTTCTTACACAAACTTATGGTTAAAAAAATAAAACAATTTTTCATTTAGAATTTGAAGACAAAACAAGATTAAATTATTTGTTTTGCAGAAACAATTCTTGAACAACGAGCATTTAAACCAAAGCGAAGCACCAACTCAAATACAAATTATTAACTCAAATAATTTAGAAATTGTAAAAAAAAAAACTCAAATACAAATTATTTAGTCAAAATTGAAAAGCCAAAATAAAAGGATCATCGTTTATACAAAAAAAAAAATCATTGTTGTACTATTGGCACAATTTAGAAAACTCAATAAACGCAAGGAATGATGTGTCACTCGTTTTAACGCATGTTTAAACACAACATGTAATGCAGTGCCATATCTGGCAACCGAAAAGCTGTTTAGAAGATTGAAATTCTCATTTTCTCTCGAACAATCCACCACCAACGTCACTCAACCAAGCCCACCAAATATTTAGGTGTCAACGATAGTTATTGTGCCGCGCCAAATCAATACCTCCCCTAATCCTTGCTCTCACAAGACGATGTCGATGAAGGTGGCGGGTCGGTTAGACCAATAGAGATTTAGATTTGATATAGTTTCTAAGGGGGTGTATTGGATTGAGATTTCAATGGATTTTAAAAGACTTTTTTGTTTTAAATTTTTTTTGTGGTATTCAATCAATATTTTTAAGGAATGTAAAACATTATTGTGGTATAAAAATTGGGTTTTTCAAGATTTTTTAATGAGCCCAATAAAATCTGGTGGTATTCAATTAAGATTTTGCACAACTTAAAATTTGTCTATTGGTATTCAAAATTCTACGGATTTTAATGGATTGTTATGAGTAATGAATTTTGTGAGACTTTTTAGTGTAAAATGTACCTACCAACAATCTCACACCTAGCCTCAAGACTTTTTTGTCTCCCCCTTGAGATTGTTTTTGGAAGATACATATACACTTTTGAAAAGACATTTCCTTCATTGGCATGTTGATACAAAATATTGTGGTGATTCGTGACGTAGAACCTCTGCCATGTAGGTTCTTTGCATTATCTTTTCCTACTCCCCTGGATATCCCACACAATTACTAACAATCTCACACCCTTAAGATTTTACCATTCTCTTCCAAACCCTTTTTTCCCGTCATCTGCTCAATGCCAACTTTTCTTCTTCTTTTTCTCTGTCATCTTCTTCAAAAATTTATAGATATTTGTTATGATTTTTTTAACCGACAGTTTCTTTTCTAATTTGGAATGATTTCTTGTCATTTTGTATGCCATGTTTTTTTTCTTCGATTTCTTGTTTATTTTACTGATTTTTTATTTTATGATTTGTTGCTTTTTTTTGGTCTGATTTGTCGTTATTTTTTAGTCCGATTCTTTCTATACCATGTTTTTTTCATTCCAATTTCTCTTTTTTTTTTCTTTCGTCCAATTTGTTTTATTTTTAAAACAATTCATTG
>Ga0315914_1011882_pt1 | contig 10236 bp, 6 predicted proteins | sample MpolenodulesMG_FD_203920 | JGI IMG/M metagenome (GOLD analysis project Ga0315914, IMG submission 203920) | Medicago polymorpha root nodule microbial communities from Los Angeles, California, United States - elongated nodules | ecosystem: Host-associated > Plants > Roots > Nodule | place: USA... | reverse complement strand
TTAAAATTTTATATTTTCAAGACAAAATTTATGTTTTAATTTCATTTATAGATTCTTAACTTGTGCCCTTAGGACACAAGTTAACACTACCCAAAGATTAATTATAACTTGACACCATTTTTTTTACCATCCTTGTACACCCCCATGTGGTGCTAGGGAGAAGAGAAAGTGAGAGACAAAATTAGTGAGGATGTGAACGCTACGTCACCACGTGTCACTTTTGTGTGTGGAGATACAAGAGTTGTATGTTATATGGGATGGTCAACCTATCATTCCTTAAATAAAAATGTTTATGTAGTCCATTCATATTATTCTCGTTTTATTTTGAATTCTTCTTTTCTTTTTTTTTTTTACAAAGAATTCTTCTTTTCTAAATTCTTGTTTTATTTGTTTTTGTATTTAGTCATAAATAAAAACGGGCCGAGATAAATTACAGGCCTAATAAAACTGTAGGCCTTATGGGCTTTTTAAAATGAGTATTACTTTTTTCACCTTATGGTATTCTAGCGTGCCTTGCTTTTTTTTTCCAAAAATGTCCTTGAAATTTCTGATTTTAATAATCCAGAACGGTATTTTTCTTTGTTAAAGAGTGAAAAATGAGTTACGGATTTTGTAATCCGGAAACTTCAAAAAATAGGACACGCTACATGATTTTTCCAGATTACATAATCCGAACACCCCCTAAACACCATTTTTCAAGGGAAAAACAGTTCAGATTATATAATCCGAATTGTATCAGCACAAATTTAAACATGTTTGTAACATGGATAGTCATTTTTGGGAACTATATTAATCTTCCTAACTTTCATCCTTCTGTTTTGAGTTATTGTTACTTGTTCTCAGTCAAAAATAGGGTTTTCGAACTACTTGATTGGATTGCTTCGAAACTTCCCCAGAAAATCAGAAAAAATTCAAGGATCATGACTCCCTTAAAAGAGACTTCTTTTGGACTCCGCCCCTCAAAATCCAAAATTCCATCGTTTAGACCCATTTTTCATTTTTTAAAATTTTTCATATTCTCAGAAAAATCCGAAAAAATTTGCATCAGTTTTATTTGATTTGTAGAATTTTTTGGTGGTATTTTTATATTTTTATGATTTTATTTGACAGGTTTTCAGCATTTTTTTACTTAGTTTTTTTGTTGTTTTTAAAAGCAAAACTCAAAACTGCTGAAATATGAGAGAGTCTGATGACTGATTATACATAAGAATTGTCCGGATTATAAAATCCGAAATAGTAAAGATGAATCCGGATTTTAAAATCCGGGCATTTTTGGAAATTTTACATGGTGCGGGAGAAGACCATAGGGTGGGAAAAGTAATACTCTTTTAAAATTTCACATTTCTTTTTGCAAATTCCTCTTTACACTTCAGAAAATGCTCTCCCGCACCGGAAAATGACCTAAGTACCCCAATGGCTCGCTCCTAAGCTAAATATTATAGAGCGAATGATAGCTAACTACTTTTGGGGGTATTGAGGGTCATTTTGAGGTGTGAGATAGCGATTTTGTTGATGAGATGAGCAACCTTCTTACTTTTATCAACGAGTAAGACAAAACTTTCACACTAGAGAAAAGATTAAGACAAAAACGAAAGTAAGCATAAACTATGATAATTATTTTTCTTAAATTGTTGTTCCCACATGTGTTAAAGCTGAAACACACCAGTAAATGACCAGAATACCCCCTCAGCAGTTACCTGCCGCCGGTTTCACTGTTCATCGGCAGTTAAGTGCTGCCGAACCATCGGCAGCTGACTACTGTTGTAATTTAAAAATAAAATAAAAAACTCCTTCGACACTTAAATGCCGAGGAACTTATATCAATTTTTTTTTAAAATGTTATACGATGCTATGCTATAAATATTATACTTCCACTATTTACGGTCTTAACTTTCATCAATTTTTTTATTTTTTATGCAAAAACCATAGGAATGAAACTGTGAACACCCTCTCAAAAAACAAAAAAAAACTGTGAACACAGTTACTACTTAAAGTTACAAACTTTAATTCTTAGAACATTACCACCAAAAAATTTGTATTCATCACTTGCTTAACAGCACAAAAGGTTTTGGTTTCAACCCTTTTTCTGGTTTTGCTTCAAAGTTATAGACGATAGCTAGCTCCTTCTGCAATGCTGATTTTATGTTTTCTGTAAGTTCTTCACACTTTTCATTTTATTTCACTTTTAACTTCTATTTTTTATTTTTTTTTTAAATAGGGTTTGTTATTTTTTTTCAGTTGTGTTGGAAAATCATTAAAAAGAAAAAATTTATGATCAAAATTATTGTTGTTCTTCTAAGTACACATTCAATAAAATTAGGGATTATTAGGTTTATAGTTTTATGATTTTCAAAAATCAAACACAAAACTAAAGCCTTTGATTCTCTTTTCAATAGTCATTGTCTTTTTCCATAAACTAATTAATTATTTTTATGTCTTTATGCAATTTGTCAATTAACTGTCATGTGGAATTATAGGATAGCATAGTATAATATTTTTTTAAAAAAATTGATATAAGTTTCTCGGCACTTACGTGCTGAAGGAGTCTTCTTTTTTAAAAAATTACAACGGCAGTTAGCTGCCGATGGTTCGGCGGCGCTTAACTGCCGATGAACAGTGAAATCGGCGACAGTTAACTGTCGAGGGGGTATTCTGGTCATTTACTGGTGTGTTTCAGCTTTAGCAGATGTGTGAACAACAGTTTTTTTATTTTTCTGTAAAATCAAAAATAGTTTAAGCATTATATTTCTCAAAAAAAAAAAAAAATAGTTCAAGCATTATAACTTGTTATTTCTCAACAATAAGAAAGGAATGCTATGGATTTGGTGAGCGCTGACCTATTGGAAAGAACACGTAAAGAGAAGGCAACTAGATCAACATTTGGTGCAGTACAAGTGATAGATGTTTGAAATTTTCACCATTTAGTTAGTGGTTAAAATATGGATTTCATAAATTTTTTATAGTTCTGATTTGATAGGCCATAGAAAAGGAAATGTTGTAATTGAAAATTTGAAATTGCTACCATAAGAGCTTGGTAAAAAGATTCCTTTCAATTGGGATGAAAATGAGCTAATGTTTGACCACGGAGAATGAATAAAGGCATTAAGAAGGAAATTAAGAGTTACTTCAAAAAAAATATAAGGAAATTATGAGATTTCATATTTTAGCCGAAGTCGATCTTAATTTTCTCTCTACGTCTTCATTTCATTTAGTTTTGGGTTATTTTTTGATCTAAAATTACATCTCTTCATCTTTTTCTCTCGATATCAATCTAAGTAAATGATTTCATAAAGTTACATTGTTCGTCATCTTGTGCGGCATTTTTTAATTTTCCGTCTTTTTACGGTGTTCATTATGTACAAAATAAATAGTATCACTCTCCTCTCTCTTTTGAATGGGGGATTACAAAACTAATTGTAACTAAGAAAATATAGAAGGCATAAGGAAAAGGATAATGTTCACATTCTCATAAAAACCAAGAGGAAATATGGATCATGAATCGGGATATGCTTTATTACTCTCTTATATAAATTCATGATATACCAAAGTCATAATATCAAACCAAGTTGTCTGGGCTCCAGTCGCAAGGAGCACATTCCAAGGACGTACTCGGGGAATACCGAGTTCGATTTTCAGAGGGAGTAACACTTGATCAGGGCGCATGCCTCTATGCATAAGCCGGATTAGTCGCTCACCATTGGAGGGTCAGAAACCGCTGCAGAAGAAAGAAAAAAAAAAGCTATGATATCAAGATCGAAATGAACTTTTTTATTTACAGTTTTACTTCTCTGCTTTTTCCATCAAAATGTTTTTTCTCCGACATCCTTTAAACATTTCCGGTTTTTATATCTTTTAGATGAGATACTTTAGTACTATTGAGTTAGCTTTCTTAATTTCATTTTGTTTTCTCGATGTTTTTCCGTTTCATCAATACTTAATGTGTTTATTGCTAAGTAACTTAATGGTTAGATTTACATACCATAAGTTTGCAAAAGTGGAAAATCTCATATTCGAACATATGCTGCTACATATCAACGATCTTGTAGTTAGTATGAGAAGTAGTTTGTACACTTTAGCATTTAGCATTTTTCTTTTTATAAAGCATTTCTTCATTTGTTTTGTTTATTAGTCTTTCAGATTGTTTGTCACAGCATTTTTGTACATCATTTTCTTCTTTTGTCGTCCAAGCAAAGTCTGTTGTCAATTTCACATTGAGTCATAGAAATCATTGAAGGCTGAAAACTAACCCTTTTGAGCAGATAATAAGATTACCACATAATCCCACCCAAAAAAAAAAACATAATTAAATAGTGTAGTTTCTATGATTGACTTATTAAGCACTTTTTTTATTGTTTGATTTGACATATTTGTTAAAATTGGGGCCTAGCTCATCATCACAAAACTGACTTGTGATGCGAGGAGTGCCTCCGATGTGGGACTTGAGTTTTTCCCAATAATATTTATAATGATCTTTAACTAATTGGCATATCAAAATATTTGATAAAAAATATTTAAACATTTTCTTGTTCTTATAATTTTATTTATTTCATTATTAAAAAGGATAATTATGTCTAGCAAAAAAAGGGATAATTATTATTATTTTTTAGGGAAAAAAGGGATAATTATGAAAAAAATATACATTAATGAGAGAAATATTATTGTATTTTTATAGTTTATACTTTCACCTTGAATATAAAGAAGATGAAGAAGTCCTTCAGAAATTAATACAAGGTTGAAATGAAAGCCAGATGTCTGCTATTGAAGGCAACGTAGTTACGTGCAAATAAGGTTGGAAAACAAAAGAGACGACATTCTCAAAATAGACGTTTAAGAAATTTAAGGGGGAAATTTAAGAAGTTGTGTGGACAAGAGACGTTTGGAGAACGAAAAAAAGTCGTATAAACCCATCGTTTTCATTTTTTGTAGGCCATTCTTTGAAAGCAGCAAAGTTTTAATACTTTAAATTATTGCATGTATGATCATTGTAACTTTTGTTTGCATGAAGATTTAACCATTTTTCCTGACCTATCAAATCAGTATTTGTCATTTAAGGAAATATTTACTGTTATGAAGTTTTAACATTATTTGTAATTTTCTTAAGTTAGGGCATGATCATGATTGATTTTTTCACAGAATACAATTTAGATGACTCTGGTCTTGGAGAGGTTTGGAGAAAACCTCCAACAATACGTATATGTTACTCATCACCAAGGTTTTACGTAGGCAAAAAATTTGAATTCAAACCCTTCATTTCATGAGAAATTCTTACGGGAACTCTCACCTAACATGTCATTCTTACACCCAGCCAATTAAAACCCAACACCTCATTAAAATAATTAAAAAAATAATTTAAAATCAGTTTTTTTCTCCTTATTATTTCATACGTTTTCTCTCTATCCTCTCCCCACTTTCTTAGCACCACCACTTCTAACTGATTTTAATTTATTTTTTTAATTATTTTAATGAGGTGTTGGGTTTTAATTGGCTGGATATAAAAATGACGTGTTAGGTGAGAGTTCACCTAAAAATTTCTCTCATTTCATGAGGTAAATATTTATCAATCAACTTTACCAATTTTCATTGGTTTAGTTATACATTGATCTTAGTGAGAGAGGGCTGAGGGAAGGGATGGCCCAAGCTATGGCCACCCTCCAATATTTTAAATTTTAATGTATATTTAAGTTTTTTTTTTTCTCCAAATCTCTATTATATTCTTTTTAGTGTATCACTAATAAATGATTTTTTTTTTTGTTGTGGTGTTTGGGGTATGTACCCCGAACCTTGCATATATAGTTTTATAAATGATTGTCCTCGAGAGCATAGTTCAGTTGATAAAGATAATGCATAAAATATGCAACGTTCGGGGTTCAAACCTCAACCACCACAAAAAAATAGTTTTATAAATGATTTGTCAACGTGTAATTGAATTCATAATTTTTTAAAACCGCCTATATTCAAAATGTGTGAACATCAACAATTTTTTTTCAATGATAGATGTAATTAAAGATTGTGGAACTTTTATTATTCATGACCATTAGCCATATGTATTGTTAGGAATAAGAGTTTGATTTGCTAACGTACTTCGTTTTCAAGAATATAGATGGGAAATGTCTCAACTCATAAAATTAATAATTTTTTTGTTCTTAATGTTAGAAATAGACATATAGAGTTTTTTTTTGAAGGAAGACATATAGAGTTATTTACGCGATTTGTTGTTGTATTACCAAAAAAAAATACTCCAATGATATGATTAATAGCAGCAGAATAATGATTTGGGGATAAAATTCACATAATTACTAATTAAAAACATTAAAAAATGATAGTTTTTTATTTTAATTCAAACTAGCATGTGGATTGAACCGCCCCATCCCCGCCTCCATTTCTCAACGGATTAAACAGGTCGGTCAGCTTAAGAGGTCGAGTTGAAACCTCAATTTAACCCGCATAAAATGACACGTTAAATGGGTCGGCCTTGCAGGATTGACCCGTTTTACATTAACCCTAATAATTGCTTAAAGATACATTTCAACAAGGTGTTGATTCGGTAAGTTGAAATTATTTGGATTATATGTTAGGGAGGTTGAGTTTTTGTGAGTATAGTGAAAGTGGATGCGATCCAACTTGCAGTCCTCGATGTCAGTTTCGTAAACGGGAGCCTCGTGGAAGAGTTCTCATCAGCTCAACAGGGATTAAGACATGATTATATTAAGGGAAATGTTAACTTGTTCCAATATAGAAAAAACTTATTGAAATGTGTGTATTGCATTTAATATTTAACTTTTTAATCATTTAAATGCACAATATTTTAGAAAATGTTTCTTCTTTTAACTTTCTTAATATGTGCCCTAAGGGCACAAGTTAACACCTTATATTAAACACTTTGGAGACCCTGTTCTAATATTAAAATTTGAGCCTATCATTTTATATTAAAATTTGAGCTCTCAAAAGAACTACTTAGTGTTAGTCATAATCTACTTTTCATTTGAAAAATTTGAAACCTCAAAAGAATTTATTGGACAATATAAACATCTAGTGGCAGATCCAGACCCGTTGCTCTGAGGGTGCATTGCACAGACGAATTCAGGAGAAGCAAGCATGAGCTACACCTCCGTTCACCGACACACCCACATATATTAATATAATTTAATTTTTATGTAATATCAACATAAAACAGTTTTCCAATCACTACTAAAAAAACAAAATTAGGGAGGGAAATTAATGACAGAAAAAATAAAATCTCTACCAAATTCTTTGGTCGCAAAATTTGGTTACGGAATTAGGGAGGGATTTCACGATTTACCTCTCTAAATTTTCCTCACCAATTTTTGCTTTTTTAGTAGTGAATAATGACAAATTAAATCTCATCCTTTGGATGTGTCATGATATTATTTTTAAAGCAAATATACAATATACATTTTTTACGGGAATTATAATATAAATTTAGAATTATTATAATTTTTATAATCATATATATATATATAAGTTTGGAATTGGAAGAGTATTTTGAAGATTTCTCAATTTTAGGGTTTGAATTTTGTATTTGTTACTCTTTTGTTTTGTGGTGTTTGTATCTGACTATTTTTAATATATCGATGATATTTCATTTGGTAAAACTTGTTAATTACTAGAATTTAAAAATCAAACGATCCAACATGTGACTGTATGCATGCTCTAAACAAATTACGACCCTTTTAGAAGAGGCTCTTCAGCTGAGGATTGGGACATTTTACTAAGTATGGTCACTTCATTCTTTTAATACATTATTAGTCAATTTCGATGTTTCTTTCTTCCTCTTCATTTTAGATCATTCTGCATGCCATGCGCTCATGAAGTCAATAACAAAGGTAATGACATCACAAATGAAACAGAAAAAAAATTGTATACTAATATAAAGATTGAGTATTCCATCAGGTAAGTAATCGAACTTCAAACATTCATTTAAATTATTTAAGAAGTTTAATGGCGACAATAATAAGGTTATAACGGCATCACAACAATACATACTTTGTTTTAATTTTCTATATATTTCATGACAATATTTCTTATCATTTTAATAGACTAGGAACAACAAGGTAAATGCTAATGCATGCATACCTCACAAATGAAAATCAATATATAAACAACAAAATATCTGAAATTAGGTTGTGTGTACGTGTCTTATTCGTCATGCATCTGATATGATTTTAGGAGTTGTGGCTTACATAAGTTATCATGAAATATTTTATAAATAAATATGACAAGAATTTTTGCACTATTGCATAATAATAGATTCTCTATAACAGATTTTTAATTCATTGAAAATCAACCGATTTAAAAAAAATGCAAAGATATTTTTAAGGGTTAAATAAGTTTTTCGTTCTTATAAATATAGCGAATTTTGATTTTAGTCCCTAAAAAATTAGACTGAATGTTTTGATCCTCACAAATTTTTTTATTTTGTTTTTCGTCCTTAATAGCCATTTTATGTTCATATAAATGGCAAAATTATAACTCTTTTATGTTCAAATTGTATCCATGTTATGTCCGTTTATTATATTCGACATTTATATATTCATATTATGTTCAAAAAATGTCAAAAACACGTTAAAATTATATCCATTAAGGACCAAAAACAAAATAAAAAAATTTGTGAGGATGAAAACATTCAGTTTAATTTTACAGGGACTAAAATTAAAATTTGTTATATTTATAGGGACGAAAAACTTATTTAACCCTGTTTTTAAAAACCATTACAACATTTTCAGTCGGTTGCCTAGATAATTTACAATCAGGTATAAGTGTAATTAATTATTGTATATATAATGTGGAAAAAATATTAGTTAACTGAAAATTCTAATAAGATTACATTTTCATTTTCATTGGTTAGTCTTTTAACCTATTTATTTTTAACATCAATTTTTTATTAGAGTTATTCTTATTTTTTGGTTAAGTAGTTTAGTGGTCAGGAGTTCACACATTTAAATGTGAAGAAATAAAGAGTTTGAGATTCAAACCTAACCCTTGAATATATTAACAATATCTCTACTAATTGTGTTAAGTTCACAAAGACTTTATTAGAGTTATTCTAACGATCGATTTAGATATTTTTTATATTTGTTGTATGCCCAACCAATTTAAATTTAAATTTTATAAATCAAAAATATTTCTTGCCATTACGACACACCATTCTACCACTAATTACTCTAGTTGCTCTAGAGTGTCCCTCACCATAGTTCTTTTGTCCCTCGTTCGCCGTTTTCAATAATATTTAGTGATAAGTGATATTTGTATAATTATTTTGGAACAATTTTTACGATAATCTTTTTCTTCCCTCTTCTTTAGGGACAGAAATAGAATAGGAGAGTAAGGGCACATTAAAAGTATGAGAAAGTTGTCCCAAAATTATTATAAATAAATATCATTCATTTCTCTATTTAGTTTATATTCTCTAAATTTCTCTTGCCTTGGTTTCGGATCATGATTCCCTACGGTTGGTATCAAGTTGATGATATCAACCGCAAAGTCTTACGGTTAGTGAGAAATATGTTAGGTTAATGATAGTGAAAATTTCAGTAAAGACAAAATAGTTAGAAATTTGTTAGGTTAATGATAGTACAAATGGTGGAATTGCATAAAAGTTTAATGCAGGGAATCATATTACCTAGTCTTCGGTAACTTTGGAAATTCAACAAAGCCATCAAAAACGCGTAATTTCTAAGGGGTTTATTATGAGAGGCACAAAGGATTCAAGCACCCGGTTGAAATATTTTATACTTTAAAGCAAAATTTTATTTATCCATCAATAAAATGTGCATAGTGCAATCCATTCTGAATTGATATTAATCAATATCATTCATTTATCTTTTATAATTTAATGTTATATTTATGATATAAATAATGAAAAATAAATAGATGGTTTTGATCTCTTCAAAAAGGAATGGATAATTTTGATTGGTGTTAACTCAAAATCAAAAACTCGACCAACCTTTTATTAATATTGATGAGTAATGTAGTTGTTGCTAAACTTATAATATAAGTTTTTTTTTTCCAACCAAACACTTATAATATTGAGAATAATTGTTATCTTAAGACGTTTTAATTAATATTATTATGGGTTAAATAAGTTTTTCGTCCTTATAAATATAGCGAATTTTGATTTTAGTCCCTAAAAAATTAAACTGAATGTTTTCATCCTCACAATTTTTTTTATTTTATTTTTCGTCCTTAATGACCATTTTATGTTCATATAAATGGTAA
>Ga0315914_1011881_pt1 | contig 10237 bp, 6 predicted proteins | sample MpolenodulesMG_FD_203920 | JGI IMG/M metagenome (GOLD analysis project Ga0315914, IMG submission 203920) | Medicago polymorpha root nodule microbial communities from Los Angeles, California, United States - elongated nodules | ecosystem: Host-associated > Plants > Roots > Nodule | place: USA... | reverse complement strand
CTTTGTTTGAGAGACAATCTTTAGTTTTGCTGACCTGTAAATAATAATAGCGATAGACTGGTACTTTTTTTGGTTGAAAAATAAAGTATAAAGTATCTATTTATTTTATATACAAACTTACTTATTCATAATTTATTTTATATATAAAGTATCTATTTCTAGTATATAATTCTGTCTTTATCCAAAAAAAATAAAATAGTAATTAATTATGTGCGTACATATTAGGACACTTTAATTTAATCTATATCTAATTTATTAATACTTATATTTATAAAAAGGATACGATTGTGAATCCAAAAAAAAGGATACGATTTTGGATTGCTTTTTTATTTTTTAATTATATTATTCATTTAAATTTTATTTTGTATAGTATAATATTAATTAAATATTTAATTAAAAAATAATTTACATTCTATTATAATTAGCGTTTGATGAACACTTAGTACTGGTCTGTCCATATTTTTTAATGTGTTAATGTGTATAAATTACGAACAATAATTTTTATAAATTTTTTATTAATTTTTTTTTTATTTCGATTAAAACTATAAGCATAGATATTTTGTACTTTCATATTATGACAAATTATACTTATCTTTGTCCTCGTTAACTTAACTCAGCTGATAAAGACCTTGCATAATATATGCAAGGTTCGGGACTCGACCGCCACAAAAAAAAAACTATACTTATCTTTTTCATATTTTCGTTAACATTTATTCTTTTTAATAACTTTTAACACTCTTTTATTACTCTCTTTAAGATGCACTCTTTAATATGATTAAAAATTCAATAGTTCATTAGAAGTAATATTTAGTATAATCACATGATTGAATTCAAATAATTAATAAGCTTTACTTAAAAGATCAATCGTTTACGACTACAATCAAGCCTTATAGTCGTCTGTGGTGGTGGTGGAGTATTTCTTTTTTATGGAGGGAAGTAGCGAAGATTAGAGACGGTGGTGGTGGTGATGATGAGGGTAGGTGGTTCTCCGGGAGAGTGTCGAGGAGGATAGGGGATGGAACGAATACATTGTTTTGGCATGATAGGTGGTTAGGAGATGTTCCATTTAGCAGGAGGTTTAGTCGTCTGTTTGACCTGGTGGTTGAGAAGTCTATTACAGTGGCTTCAATGTTCGCCCATGGTTGGGAGGAAGGGGGCGAGGCGTGGAGATGGAGAAGAAGGTTGTGGGTGTGGGAGGAGGATATGTTAGAGGAGTGTAGGTGTTTACTTAACAATATATTTTTGCAGCATAGTGTTTCTGACAGGTGGATTTGGCAACCTGACATAGAAGAGGGTTATACGGTTTGTGGAGCGTATCAACTCCTCACTTCGCAGGTTCATCATGTTGTTGACGTTACCGAGGATCTCATATGGCATAAACAGGTACCTTTGAAAGGTCTCTATTCTTGCTTGGAAGCTGCAGCGAAATAGGTTACCGACAAAAGAAAATCTATTGCATCGTGGCATTATTCCAACCGAGGCAAATTTGTGTATGACTGGTTGTGGCAAGGCAGAGTCTGCAGTGCATTTGTTTCTTCATTGTGACATTTTAGGGACTTTGTGGCAGCATGTCAGACGTTGGATTGGCGTTTCAGGTATGGAACCCCTTAGCATTCGGGACCATTTCGTTTAGTTTACCTACTACCTTGGTGGTTCAAGGGTGAGTCGGTCTTTCCTTTAACTCTTATGACTTCTTTGTATTTGCCTGGTTTGGAATGAACGTAATAATAGGTTGTTCAATAATGTCCAAACTCCAACTTTAGTTCTTTTGAAAAAGGTCAAGCATAATTCTTATTGGTGGTGGAAGGCAAATAATGCCTCTTTTGTTTATGGTTCTCAGAGATGGTGATCGGACCTCTTGTTATGTTTGGGTATCGACTGACTGCTTATGTAAATATTACAGATTGTTTTTTGGACTGGCCTTTTTAGTACACCTTGTGCTAGTGCTAAAAAGGTTCCATTGTCGTTGGTAATATATTCCATTTTTGTTTCTATAAAAAATAACAATAAGCCTTATTCCTCTTAGTAGGGTCACCTACATGGATCAAGTTACGCCATAATGTTTTATCTGAAACCATATTTGAATCCAACTCAATAACCTCTAAATCTATTCTAATTTTTTTCTTATAGTTTTTCTAGGTATTTCTCTACCTTTTCTAACTTGAATCCCCTCCATTTGTTCTACTCTTTGTACTACAATATATATTTATCTTTTCTCTACATGTCCAAACCACGTAAGCGTTTTTTTTCTACCATCTTTTCTATCATATGTGCTACTCTAACTCTCTAATGGTGTCATTCATAATCCTATCTCGTCTAGTCTTACCACTCATCAAACACAACATTTTTATCTCCGCTACGCTTACTTGATCTTTGTGTTGGTTCTTAATCACCCAACATTCTATATCATACAATATCACCGATCTGACTGATGTTCGATAAAAAATTTCTTTCAATTTAAGTGGTACTTTCAATTATGAAAAAAATTCCCCTTATATTATTGAAAAAAAAGGTTCATTAGAATTTTAAAAAGTAAGCAATTATGAAAAAATGGAAATTTCTAATACTTGCTCTTATATTTTTTTTTCCTATTTAGCTCTCTTATTACTACTTGTGTAAATACCGGCAATTAAGTGTCCGTCTTTCTTTCTTAAAAACAAAAGTGTCAGTCTTTCTTCCTTAAAAAAAAAATGTCTGTCTTTCTACTCTTTTTATTGTGTTAACGCTAATAAACTATGAATGGTGTTTTTATATACAATTTAGAGAAAAATTATAGAGATTAAATATTTGTAAATTTCAAATTATAACAAAATCAACCAATCATATTTATTGTAAAATGACAGAAATTATTGAGAATGAGTTCTTTTTTACTCAATTATGAAGAATGGTTGAGTATACGACAAATAATGACTTTAATTTCCCTTTCCATCCCGAACTATATAAAATATCACACTATCTGATGAGAAAATGATATACTCTACACACAAAACAGGAACATATGAAAATATGAAAGTATGTTTCTTATCAAACAAATAAAATAAAATAAAAAATATATTTTTTGTTTTATTCTTAAATTGAATGTATTTATAAACAATTTTTTGGTAGATTACAATTTATTAATAATATATGCATCTTTAATAGTCCCTTTTCATTAAAAAAAAACTACATCATATTTTTTTGGAGGAAAAAAATTACATTATTTGTCGTTATGGAGAAAAACTACATCATATTAATAAAGCATGCAAACTCATATTCCCTAAAAAAAAACATGTAAACTCATTATGGAGAAAAATATATAATATATATTTTTTGATGTCTAAGGAATATTCAATGTTTTTCATATTTTTATTAATTCAATAAATTGTCAATTAGACATTTAAGGTTTTACTTAGGTGGTAAAAATCATAACCTTGTGATTTTAAGATGTAAAACTCAAATCTCAAAGCTATCGTCTATCGTAAAATGATCATTAATACTTATTTTATTAATAAATATTTCTCTTTCTCAATTTTCTTGAAAAATAAATAAATAGCTAATTAGAAAATTAAAATATTTCCCTTCATATAAAGAGAATTTAAATCCCATAAATATTAATATTAATTTTTCCCAAATATCTTTGGTCAGCGCTACTTCAAAATTTTATCCAGTCCAAGAAAAATTTGTTTTTTTATAATCGAAGGAAAATCAATTTTATTTTATTTATATAGGTGTGTGTATGACAACTTTAGTACTCTGCTTCCCTGGTTTTTCCACAATTGGATAGCCACATAAAACAAAGTCAAGTCCACATTTTTGGCCCTTTTTATACCATAATTTTTGGAGTCTTTTTAAAGATTTTTCTTTCCTAAAATCTAATCCAAATCCCACTGGGTTTTCATATTTGCAAGTTTGACAGTTGGTATGTTTCATTTCACACGTCAGATAATACTCAGATTACGGAGGATTTTAAGTTGGGTGGTGCTGTATCATATATCATGTGTGTCTATTAAAATTGATTCTTTACTTTAAGTTCTATTTATTATAAGGATATGGTTGCTGAGTCAGCCATTATATATTCATATGAAATAGGAAAGGAGTTATACCGGTAATTAAGATTTATGATTTATCCATAGTGGAATATTAGGAAAGTATATGATTGTGCTATTGGATAATGTTGGATAAATTTAGGGGTAGTTGGTGTTGGTGGATACCGTCGGTGTCGTAGTAAAAGCCTAAAAGGAGTCGTGAGAGGATCCGGTTATGCGTGACTTCGAAGACCTTTACAGCAATTAACCCTGGTAGTTGTAGTGTGGGAACATGATAAAGAATGTGGATAATAAATCTATTTCTGTTATATACTCCCTCCGTTTCTATATATAAGCATATTTTGCCTCTAATAAAAATGTGCTTATATATATATAGGTATGGAGGGAGTATATATATATATATATTTATTTTTTTGTCAGGTAGTTTAGTGGCTAAAATTCACCTTATAAGATGAATAAGTGGGGCGTCCGGGGTTCGAACCCCAACCCCTGCTTATAATAATGTATTGTCCTACCAACTCAGCTATACTCACGAGACATGAAGGAAGTATATTATTACTCCCTTAATGTCGATAATTATAGTTAATGAAAGAATTTTCATCACTTTACCTCAAAACAAAGAAGAAAGAATGTTCATCCCTTAATATCCTAATTTCATTAACTCTCATTAATGACAAGAGTCGTGACACAAGATACACGTTTTTTTATTGTATTAATGCCTTAATTATAAGCAAACATTTTTTTTCTAAAATTTAGATTTTGATTAAAATATATGTATAGATGTTTGAGACTTTTAAATCCTGTAAAAAAATGTTTATAACTTTTAAATAGTAATAAACTATGTTTATGTTTTACCAACAATATAACAAGTATAATAAAAAAAATTACTTTGTAAACAAAAAATATAATAAAAAATCTTATCCTTTTCAATAACACTAAAAATATATCATTTTTAAAGGTGAATTTGTCCAAGAATATACTTGAAATCATGAAAAATCCAGCCAAAAAATAATTCACAACAACAACAGGTCAATACTCCATGACCACAAAAAAAGAAATATGTTGCATTTCCACCTAAAATCTTAAAATTTTAGGTATATGTGTCACATCTCTTGTATATCTAATATTAAATCGATTCATAGGCTACATGAGGCTTTACCACACTAACATGTGAAACCCATCAAGTGAGAGTTCCCACCTCGTATATAAGGACCCAACATAGAATCCAGCTCTTACTTTCATACCAAGCGAACCATAGCTTTGATACCACTTGTTGGCAGTGGCGGATCTTGTCAAAATATGTGGGGGGAGCCAAATATTTCTTACACACACACACACACACACACACACACACACACACACACACAAATATATATATATATATATATATATATATATATATATATATATATATATATATATATATAAGTTGTTTCACAAAATAGACACAAGTTGATATGTGGCGTGTTGGTTCACGGTGTTTGGATATCACCTTATGAACAACGGTTTGAGTCCTAACATGACATTTTTCGTGAAATTAAAATAAATATATGAAGAAAAAGGAGACAGAAGGGCTTGAACTTACGACCTAATAATGCAAAATGACTTCAATTTCCACTGCAACGTAGGCAAAACTTCTAAATATGTGTGTAATATAGTTTTAATATCATATCTGGAGGGAGCCATGGCTACCATGAGCTCCCAAGAAGATCCGCCACTGTTTGTTGGGGAAGCCCAAGGATGTGGGAGAAGCAACAAATCTAAATAATATTGATCTATTACATCATTTGTTGTGAAAATTGCTTGAATCGAATCACATGTCATACTTATTTCTTAAAATCTAACCAAACATAACTCACCTAGAAATATAAACTTGAATACTTTTTTTGAAGGAATAAATTTTAACACTTATTTGTTATTTGTTATGTTATTAGTATGAGATGAGGTATTATTCTATTGGTTTTTAGTTGATAGTTCTTAATAACGCTTATGCTCAAATGTACATTTGATCTCTTATTTTAATCAAAACATGATTTTAGTCCCTCCCCTTTTTTAAATTGGAATTTTAGTCACCTCTTTCACAAGTCGTGAGATTTTTATCCATAACTTATTTTTTCACATGTCAAATCTTATTTTTTATGATGCGTCGTATTCCATTAGTGACATGGAACTTCATTTGATGACGTGAGATTGTTGATTTGGGCCGGAGACAACAAATTTCCCAAGAATATACATTTACATTTGATCAATGAATTTCAAGAAAAAATGTATATAAAAAAAATTGAATTTCAAGAAAAATAAAGTTTTTATCGAAATTTTATTCAAAATTAACAATCACAGGTCATCTAATATAATTCCACAATGAAATGGACTTCCTTAACATGTGTTGTTGGAATCGATGTCTCACAAATCTCGACAAGTACTAGACCATTAATATATTCCTAAAGGCACAAACGCCCTCCAGAAGGGCTAGGACGCCCTTTCGAAGGGCCCCTGAAGCCTAGGCGCGCCCCTTTTAGGGTACCGCCTCAATAGCTTCCTAGAAGCCTGTGAAAAGACTTAAAGCTCATCTTGCTTGGGGCTTAAGTCACGCGAAAACAAGCTCACAAAGGGCTATAAATACCTCTCTTGACATCATTCTCAAGGCATCATGAAAACAGACTAAACCCTAGTTTCTAATATTGTACTCACTACAAGTACAAGTACGAATGAAATGGTGTTCCAAAATAAAAATGAAGTAGCCTCATTTTTGTCTTGAACGACAAATATCAGTAGTTAGTTGTTAGTTTAATATTTACTATTTCATTCAAATTTAAATTAATTAGCTCAAACTTTTTATCCCTTAATTCAAATTTGTTGATAATTTTTCACCAAGTTATGTCCGTTGATCAGAGTTCTCAAGTTCAAAGGTTGTGTGATGGTTACAATTACATTGTGCTCGTGACTTAATTAAGGTAGACTCTTTCTTCAGTTGACTTTGTTAAGCTAGATAGTGGTGGTGTTGTTTGTAACAATATTGGCAATAACATGGCTATTGTATGTATTGTTGTGGTCAATTTTTGTTTGGCTTTACAAGTGATGTTTGTGCTTGTTGTGTTGTAGTGGCAGAATTAAGGGCATTCTTATGGGAATTACCTTAAAGATTGATAAAGTGTTTACAAAGGTGTTAACCGAATCAGACTCATTTCTTGCTACTCAGTTAGATCAAATTTAGGGTGTTCTTCTCATCTGCAATTGAGAACCATTGGGAATATCTAAAATTGTATAAAGTTTTTTGATTGAGACGTGTTTGGAACACTTTTTTTCAACATTCCTCCAACATTAACTCTATCATTGGATAAACCTAATGCAAGTATTAGATTTTGAAAATTAGTCAAACATAAAATGATGAGAATCATATAAGATTATATCCAATAAATAAGTGAGTGTTAGAAAAATGATTGAAAAGATAGTGTTAACGTTCATCTTTTTGGTGACTCTTCACTTTTCATTGTGCTGAGAGAAGCTAATCAGACAATGGATACAATGACTTTTTTTATAAGATTAATTAAGTAAACAAACTTTATAAATAGTCGGAATTTGGTTTTAAGTCTCTACAACAAAAATATCGTACTTTTTAGTCATTGTAAAAATTTCCATCCACATTTTAATCCGGTGTAAAATTTTTCATCAACATTTTTTGTCATTGTAAAAAAATTCCGTTAGCAATTTTGTCCCTGAATATTTATAGACGTCATTTACTTAATTAACCATTTATTATAATACTCCTTCTTCTCTTTTGGATGCCATTAATTTGGGAATTCATGGGGTTTAGCCCCACCTTTCTTGTTAGTTTCTTAAGGTTTAGGTCACTTGAAACAAAAACAAAAAGATGAACGATCAAGTACTTTATAGTTGTCATATTTTTATATTATTACTATTACTATTTTTTTAAGGGATTATTATTACTACTACTATTATTATTATTATTTTATTTTTTTTAAAGAGGCTAAAATGAAATATATTACTACATAAAAGCGTTATTCCCGGCACAAGGTGTACCAAGGAAATACAGTAAGGTCTGAACAATAGTTACAAGGGGAAGCAAAAGCAAGAAAAGAAATACAACTGGGAAGAAACTATTAGCCTATGTCCAATATGGTGAACGGACTAAGTCATCAGCCATGAAAATATTATTATTATTATTATTATTATTATTATTAATTTCAATGGCTCATTAAAAAATTGTCTTGAGCCTTAGTACATGTTGAGTCGTCCTACTGGTCTCGTAACCGTTTTAACAGAAATTGAACTCGTAGATGGGATGAATCACTATGAGGACATTTTTTAGGTGCTTTAACAAAAGTGAAAAGTAACAAGAATCACTATAGGTAAAATAAATTAAATTCTCTTCCGAAGAATCCTAGAAATAATGAGAACAAAACAAAAGTTGAAAAGAAAAAGAAATCGATCCCAATATGTAGGGAAAGATGAACGAATTGGATAATGCTTTCTTACAGGCTTCCTACTTGTCCATTGTTATTCCAACAGCATCTTTCTGAATTAAAAGGCAAATTTCTCTTTAAGCTTCCTTCGTTTTGAAACCTTTATGTCCTTGTGGCATTTTTTTTCCCATACTTTTCCTTAGCTTTTTCCTCTTGTTATCCTTAAAATACTAACAACACTCTTTTAACTTTACTTTTTTATTGAATGAAATACATATAAATCTTATCATTTTATGCGAGACTTGCTCCTAAAACCGTGTAACCTACATCTATATCATCGAATAAAAAAACGAGTATTTTATAATGATGCTAACATTACTCTTATTTATATAGAGCACATAAGTTTTCTCACTTAACTTGAGCTAGCTAGACCAAGCTTAGATTATAAAATTAAAAATTATTCCGTAAATTATCTAAAGGGGATACACCGTTTTGAGATTTTTTCCTCTCTATTTTTACCCTTATTTTATTTAAACTATTTTATAATTTTTATAATATTATTTAGATTCTCAATTAAAAAATTAGTTAAATCTTATTAAAATAATAACAATCCCCGGACAATCACAATAATATAGAACACTATAAAAACTTATTTTAACATTTTATAAAAAAATATTATATTTCATTATAACATTTTTCATTAGATTTTAACCTTTATTTAATTAATTTTTAATGGATCAAAAACTAAAATTGCACTAAAATCTAAATTGTCTATAATTTTGATGGGACGATTTGGAGCAACCGACTATAGCTTGACTGCACCCAAACCGACTGCATTCAGTCCATTTCCAAATTTTCAGCATGTAGATGAGCTAAATTAATTATCACAACGTCAAGTAGAGTCATAAAAAGCCAGAAAAATTAAGCACAAAACGAAGGAATACAGTGAGGTTGGACTCACTAAATATAGTCACATCATGAGACTTTTTCCAGGGAACGGTGTTTTGAATTTGATGTAGTTGAGGAAAAATAATATTAAACGCAAACGAATGCAATTTCTTATTTCTCATTTCTTACGTTGCTAACTATTAATTTCTTAATGGTCGTTGACCGTAGAGACATGATAGATGATGTTGACCCTAAACTATATCATCTCAACAAATGAACTTGAAGATCTAATTTATGACAAAAATTAGATTATGTTTTTAGTTAACAGGTTTAAGGTTGAAACCCTTAGTTTGCAATAAAACTGAAGTTAGGTTGTCCAATCTCTCTTTTTTTTTTCTTCTGCAAGTCAGACGTACTCATCGTTTATTGATAAAAATGGAAGACACTATGGGTTAAAATTTATAGAATACTAGTTTGGACACTCGTGTCAAGCACGGGTTAGAATTTCGCTATATCTGAGAGAAATAATATTGTTATGTATCCAGTGTCAATTAAAGACGAACATTGAATGAAAGAGTGAAAGTCCATTAACAAACAAGTGAAAAATTCATATGCTTAAGCCTTAAAATTTTGGATGAAGATGTGAGGTTATCACTTGTGTGGTTTCTCTTTGTTTAATGTGTTGATCTACACCAATATTGGCTTCCGCAAAAGGTCCAATGATGGTATCATATCCCGATTCAACATTGTGGGGGAGCGGGAGTGGGTCTTGTTGGTAGATCATGTACATAGAGAGTAAACGTTGAAGAAACATATAAGTGAGATGACACATATACCTAATGTCTTAAGACTTTGAGGGGAGATGTGATATCAATCTCACTTGGGTGATTGTTCTTAGTC
>Ga0315914_1011878_pt1 | contig 10241 bp, 8 predicted proteins | sample MpolenodulesMG_FD_203920 | JGI IMG/M metagenome (GOLD analysis project Ga0315914, IMG submission 203920) | Medicago polymorpha root nodule microbial communities from Los Angeles, California, United States - elongated nodules | ecosystem: Host-associated > Plants > Roots > Nodule | place: USA... | reverse complement strand
AATAATATTTAATATAAATACAACAATTAATTCATATAGTGATCAAGGTGCTACGTCATTAAAATTCAAAACATGCATATTACATTTTTCAGCAAAGTTTCGCAACGGAATAAATAACGTCTCCAAAATCATATCAAGGTCTCTGTATCATAATTCAATCTCAGAATACATCAAATAAATCAACATAGTTCTCAACATAAGTCCAACGTAGAATAAAATAAAGCAACTCCTAAAAAATCCTAATCATAGCATAGACTAGACTCCAAAGCAAAAGAAAATGAGGAAGCCTCAAGCTAATCCTCGGAACTCACGCTGTCTCAAGCGTCCTTAACCTACACGTCTACACCATTTTTTTGTGGTGTAGACCACCGGCCAAAAGAGTCTGATGCAGTCCGGATTATATAATCTGGAACGCATCATGGTTTCCAGATTATATAATCCGAATAAATACGATACTAGTGAAACAATGGGAAACTTGGGACTTTGTGTATGGTGAGGGTTGTTTCGGATTTTAGAATCCAGAAAGCTTCAGCATTAGATTCTTTTGTGTGACCCCCATGCACTGACAATTTATGTGGTCCACAACGCCCAGATAACTCTATAAATTGGGATCCTGTTTTCATTACAAGTAAACTAAACCAGAAAAAATAATCATGGAATTCTCTGGCTTTGATCCAAACACCAAGCTAGCGGTAGTCTACTACACCGGGGGAAAACAACCCCATTTGTTTAGGATTCGCAACGATGTCACCCTCTCCGGGCTGAAGGATCAGCTGGATCAAATCAACCGTCAAGTCAACCACAAAGACACGAGGAGGGTGGTCGGTGTTGAATATCGATGTCCATTGTTCGACTCAGTTTCATCTCTTCGGTTCAGTCGGATGAAACTCACAAACAACGACGACGTGAGAATCATGTTCTCTGTCTTTGGTCTGCACAGTACTAGAGGACTGATCGAGTTGGACGCTTCGTTGGTTAGATCTGCTGAACAAATTCTGAAAAATTTGAACAGGCCCCGGAACTACGAAGAGATTAGGGCTCTGCTGGAGGGACAAGATGAAGAAATTAGTTTAGGTGATCCGTGATAATGTGCCATGTTTTAATTAAGCACGTGTTTTATGTTTTTTTAATTGCGTGTTAGTTATGTGTTGTTGAATTAAGTTGTTGCATTATGTTTTGAATAATATATATATTATTTAAACTTTCATTATGTTTTAATTTACGTCAAAGATGTTCATTTAATCGAAAAAATAATCAAAGTCATGCACTTTGGATTATGAAATCCGGATTCACGTAGGGCGTAAGTGTTTTCCGGAAAACTAAATCCGGAATACTTCAGCATAGGATCATTTTGTATGGACCACATTGCACCAAGAGTTTATGTGGTCCACAACATCCAAGGACCTATATAAATAAGTGATCTCTGGTTTTCAGCTTCAATAACAGCAAAACACACAAACACGCCATAGAAAACCATGAAATTTTTTGTCATTGTGCTGAGGATCTTTGTCATGTTGCCGCAAAGTAGATAACTCTCTATGTGACAAATAGATTGATCTCTATGTGCCAGCATGGTGAAGATCGTCAACATGGTTTCAAAATTATTTAGTTACTCCTTGTTGCCTCCTTGATAGAAAGATAACTCAAAAATATCAAGAGGTTGCTATGAGTTAGATCTTGCTGCCTGTCAGATGAATATGTCATTTGACAAGGCAGCAGGATTTAACTCAAAGAAATCATCTTGAAACACCATACGAATATGATGAATATGTTGTTTTTATTTATGTTACGTTACGTACCTTTGTTCTATTTTTTCCAAGTCATTCGCAACGAAAACACTCCAAATAAAGGATCTGATGCAGTTCGGATTTTATACTCTGGACAAGCTTCATGCATTCCGAAATATAAAATCTGGAACCCCTCAGTTTCATTTTGGAGGATGGCGTTTCACCAAAGGTTTGGACGGTTAGTGGGGTGTTTAATGATTTTTGCACGGTTTAGGTTGTGGAACGCGTTTTATTTTACTGTAATTATGACCTATGACTGATTTAAGGTTATAAAAAGGCTTGGATCTTCACCAATTTCCTTCATTCTTCTTCACCTCCTTTCTTACATTTTCTTCTATTTTTTTAAGTTTTTTAGGTAACTTTTAGGTGTGTCTGTGGTGTCATGGTCATTGTTGACCGTTCATACGACCCCTACAATTGCATTGCAGCTTATGTGGAGGTCGTATAACGGTCAACAGAGACCCTTGACATCAAAGAAAGACACAAAATTTCATATCGTAGGTGTCCGGATTTTATTTTCCGGAAACACTAACAATCTGGTTCAGAAAACTAAATCTGAATCAGGGGTATTTTTAGAATTTTTGCAGGGCGCGCGAGAAGGCAGCAGGGTGGAAAAAGTAATGTACTTAAGTAAATAGGCTTTTTAAAAAGCCTAGGCCTGGATCTTTTACTAAAAAGGATAGGCGGAGTCGGACCTTAAATAGGCAGGACATAGGCCCATGTCAGGAAGCCTGGCCTATTCCCACCCCTAACCATAAGCAACCTAACCATATAAGCTTCGTTTAAAAATAATGTTCCAACTGAAGAGGCTAGTAACTTAAAACACAGTGAATCAAAGTTTGATCATGGCTGAAAGAGGGGTTCACAATGTGTGTTCGATGGTGTCTTAAATATGATTACCTCTAGTGATAACTTACGGTAAATCAAGAAAACAACAGAGAAATATTTTAAAACAAAATTAATGTTTAGAGAATGGATTGGAATTTTTTTCAGGGTTAATAGATCTTTACCCCCCGTAATATAGGTCATTTTCGGTTTTCCCTTCTGTAAGTTTTTTTTTTGAATTGCCCCTCTGTAAAAAAAAATTGTTTTGATTTACCCCTTAATAGGCCAAACAAAAACGAAAGATTCTTGAAAAAAAAATAATAAATTTAGTTTTTGTTTGGCCTACTAGGAGGTAAATCAAAACAATTTTTTTTATAGGGGGTAAATCAAAAAAAAATTATAGGGGGTAGAGACCTATTAACCTTTTTTTTAAGTGGTGAATATTGTTATTAAACATGATGACACGCAGTTTGATTATCATAACAATATGCATTGGATCTTATCATGCTAAGCTATCTGGGGCAATGCGAGCTATGAGTTAGTTTCTCAGAACAACTGGTTAAACTTATGGTTGGAAACTGACTCCTCCTATGATCGTTGGCTTTCAAATATGCTTTTTTGGTGCCTTTTTACTTAAAAAAAATTAAAACACACAAAAAGATGCAATTATTAACCTTATTTCCCAAATCTGTACGGTTTAAACATCCTAAACGCTTTCTCCCCCAAAAAAAAAAAAAACATCATAAACGCTTTCAAAATGAAAGGAAGAAAAATCAGAAAAATTCATACGTGAACTAATCTTATTATTTTATTTTTGAAATAATTTTGTTTTTAATCCCCTATTTATCATGATCATAAAAATAGTCTCCATCCTTACAAAATCGATCTTTTTAGTTTGTCTAATATTGCACTTGTTGCAATTTTGATCTCAACCCAAATTTTTAACCTAAAAATGAGGTGCCAAGTTTATAAATGACATATTATTAAATATGCTAAAATGAAGGTTGATTTATACATATCAACCTCACCAAACTTGAAAATAATATTATTTTTAAAAATTAAAAATAATATATTTAAAAATAACAAAAATATTTTTTTGCAATTAAAATTAAAAGTAAATTGCATAAATATTTAGTTACGAACTCTGATTCTCAGATCTCTTGAGTATTTCAAAATGAAAGGGAGACCAACCAGGGACAAAAGAAGTGCTTCAAAAAATATCAAACAGAAGTTGCTAAAGTGGATGCATGAGGGAACAAAAATACAACACCATAGATTATTATCAAGAATATAATAGAAAGTGTCATACATTAATATTTGGTAATCATATGAATCTGACTTAATGATAAACAAGTAGTACTTTTAAACAATTAGCTTTTATGAGCATAACAATGCAGGAATTATATTTTACTAACTAATATGTCTAAATTGTTTCGGAAAAACACAATACCATTTTAGATGTTTTAATGATAACAAACTTATCACAACAAAGATCGGTTATGATATGCTAAAGACTAAAGTACTTCATATTCGGCTCAAAAACGATTTCACAACAAGAGTTCAGAAATAATCTCATGAACTCATCAAAACATTCCAAAGACAAGAATAATGCAGATCATGTTAAAGTACTTCATCCACATAGTAGTCTCACATATCAGGTGTTTGGAAGATCATATTAAAATTTGCACTTTTGTTGAGTTTGGTTTCTATAATTTGACATTCAACTATAGTATAATCATGTCATAAGGATGTATTTAACCTCTGTCAGTTAGTACTACCTTCAGTCCTCTACAAAGCAAAGTACTAAATCATCATAGTAACTAATAGAGATAATGTTAATTTCTGAAATAACAAGAGACAACAACAAAAACATCTGAAATATAAATTTTACCCATTAATTAACACAGCCTCTGTACTGTAGTTCAGTAAGTCAAAATCCAAAACTTGAAATAAAAATTATTGTACTATTTATGTACAATTTTTAAAAATACTATCAAGCTACCCCAGAATCATAGCTATTTCTGAAAACTCACTAGAGTCAAACTAAAATGTGCAGGACAACTAGGCAGGGTCATTTTGACTGATGCGGTATTCTAAGATCACTAGAGTAATCGACTAATTCTATGAAGGGCAAGGAGGTCTGGAATATATGCAAAACTAATTCTTCTTGTTCTCAAATTTCTCAGCAATAATCGGTCGAACATCGTCCACGTCAACGAGTTTCTCCAAAAACGGAAGTAAAGAAATCAAAGCAGAATCAGATGGATCATCAAACCAACTCTCAATAGGAATCCCATTGTTAACTTGCAGTCTGAACACCTAAACATGAACAAAAGATTGAAGGACCACTTCAATATTATTTAACATAGGCAATAAATAAAGGACCAGACAAATATAAAAGGACTATTTATGACCACCAATGATACATTTACATTATGCTGTGAAGGACTATTTATGATCACCAATGATACATTTATACTATGCTGTAAAGGACTATTTATATCACCAATGATACATTTATATTATGCTGTAAAATCGTGAATGATGTATAGGAGATTCATGAAAATTGGAGAGAAAATTAATCATCTAAATCAGGCATTTTGGAATAAATATATCACAAATTAAGCGATTGACATAACACCAAATATGTAATACGATATAATGCCAAATATTTTGGATCATGAATGTAATCAATGAAGTAGATAAAAAACCTATTATAACTGAATGAAACAAATGAAGTAGATAAAAACCTATTATAACATGAAGACGAAGGAAATACCTGAGGAGAGTTGTCCACTATGGCTACTTTTCCTAGGTCAATTCCAAGAACTGTCAAATCTTTTGTGAAGGTGCCATCTTGTAAGATGCACGAATCTCGGTATAATCGTCGAGAAAAAAGTTTTTTGTCAGGATCAAGAACATCTAGCAACTTTTCAGCATAAATCTTTTTACTTGCTGTGAAAATGACGATCTCAAACATCTTCGATACTCTCTCCAAAAACTCGTGGAGGAAGGGCCTTTTTCGCACATAGACAGTGTACTCCTTGTCAAGTAAAACTGGAATTGTGAAGTCAGCACGACTATCATATTGCGCCATTGTAGAGTGGATCAGTGTTTCTGTGAAGGCAAATCAACAAAATCATTTTATACATTTTGGGATAAGAAGGTTCAACTGAAACAAATTAAGGCACATCGGTATACAATGAAGAACTATAATTACCATCCAAATCAAGAACAAGGGTAACATGCTTCCTTTTGCTTGTCTCCTTGCTTACTAGAGCTGGCAATGAGTTGGATTCATCTGATACCTCCAAGAAGCTTATGAATAGCTCTGGATCAGTATAATCCACTCTTTCGGAATCAAGCTGAAATGACCTGGCATCATGTTCTTCAGTAAGTGGCTTGGCCTGATGGCAAATGACATTGAACCATGAAGAATCGGGCATTGGCTCCTGAAACTCTTCACAGGATCCTACATATTGGTAGCTTGCTGCTTCTATGCTTTCGTCAAGGGTACTAGGAAGATCGTATAACAAATTTGGTCCAGCAAATTCAAGATCGGAAAAGGTGCTATAGTCAAGACTATCATCAAATGGATTGATCCCGTCACTAGAAAACCCGAAGAATGCTTCATCCACATAGTAGTCTAACATATCAGGTATTTCGAAATTTGGAAAGTTACTGTCATCCGCTTGATCAGGTGGGTTAGTCATTTGTTCCTTATTAACTGTAGAGACCAAAGTTTATTACACAGTTGTTACAGACAGAAGTGTACAATAGTGAAAATAATAGGAAACAATTATACTACTTTAAACAGCTAGAATATGCTTCTTATTAGTTCTTTATTATTCTAACTGGTAAGGGTTCAAGTGGGTACCTGTTTCAAATAGGTTACAATGGGCATCATCAGGCCTATTAAAATAAGACAACAATGAATCTGAATCTGATATTGCAGAAACAGAAACCGGAAAAGAATCCTACAATAAAAAACACCATAGTGAGTAATGTGAAGCGAAGAGAACGTAAACTGTTCATTATTTTCTTTTTGAGAATATATGAACAAAGTAGCCAAATTATACTGCAATTTACTGATTTACATTGAATAGGAAATTCCTAACTCACAAATCAAAGAAGTTAGTGGTTATAAATTATAATCACTAATACATACAACTAAATCTTAGATTAGATGCACACACAAAAAAAAAAATTAATAAAGCAACAAAATAGAAATAATATCAATAGTCCTAAACACTATAAAACGACAAGAATGTAGATGCAATCATTTTTTTGCTGCTCATACAATAATAGGCCTACATTGCAGACATCAAGTAATGCTTTGAGCTAACATAGTAATTGGAAGCAACACTAAGATATAGATATATACACAATCACTATATAGAATCTAAGGTTACAAGATAATGAAAACACAATCCAGAAAACTATATATCAAGCAGACAACATGCAGATCAACTCTTTAATATCATAAATAACTTGCATCAAATGGCACGCAAACGTCAAATTCAAAACCAATGGCATCAACCTATGAAACACTATCCAGATACGACACTGGCATGTAGACACCGATAATAATTTAAAAGAAAATGGAAGTGATTGCATAAAACCATGTGTCGTGTCGTGTTGGTATCGACACCGACACATGTTGGACATCAAACACATCTTCAATTTGAAATGTCAGTGCTACATAGGTGTCAACCATTAGCAAAATTGTTGTCACCAACTACTGCATATTTCTTTTCATACATCATACTCCTGCCCCACAAATGAGGACCGAGTTGTCACTCAGAAAAATCATTATTTTCATGTTGCATGCATGTAAAACATAATTTATACAAAGACATGCAACTCATGAATAAGATCCATGAAATGAAGGTGAGCCTTACTGTTTCTACTATCGAATCTGCACAACCATTGAATGGGAGACTGTTCTTCCCCACAATTGTTTCTTCATCATTGTCACGCTCCTTTGAATATTCTTTATTTACAGAAAAACAACCTGCATCAGACATGTGTAACTAATAAGTGGCTTTGCTTGCATTATATGAGACTTCATAGTAGCAACTTTTCCAATGCCAAGATTGAAGGCATTTTATTCTTTTTGGGTCTCTAAATCTGTTAAAGTATTAAAGCTTACCACCATTAAGATATGCTTGGCATGATATATCTAAATCTTCCATTGCATTGGTAACTCCAACCATCGAACATGGTCTTTTAGATATTTTATTTGACTTCTGAGACACATGAGGATACCTCCCATCTTTTCTGCAAGTTGTAGGAGATTTGGCAACCATTTTAACTGCTGGCATCAATGCTGGGCTTCTGAAGAATAGTTTAAGATCATTTCAACCTATTGGCAGATTGTCCTTTGCATTTAACCTGTAAGAAACATAAACAAAATGCAGGTCATACAAAACATACTTGCATAAAATGAAATGAAAAAAATGGATCATACACAAATTGTGGTAATCTAGATCAGAAAACTGTCTGGATTTCTTTATAATTTTCAAGATAGATTCAAAATCAAGACAATTCGACAAATGACATCTAAATTTATGACAATGAAATCGAAAACTAAATCCAAGCTATAAAAACCCCTCAAAACATTGAGGTCAATAATCATGGTCCATATTTCGCTAACTTCAAATAACTCTTCAACAAAACAAGATCAATGATACTCTAGTAAATAATATATATTCATAAATTATTGTAAATACGCCATTGGCCTATCCACATATATACATATATGACCCACAAAAAGGTTTGAAAAGATTATAAGAAATTGAAAGTGGACACTTGGCCAGGAAATAACCCCTTCAGGTGAATAAGTGGGGAATCCGGGGTCCAAACCCCAGCCCACTATTGCAATGTCACTGAGCTATGTTCACGGGGTTTTCTTAAGTCAAAAATAAATCAATGTTAGGGTTTTTGAATCATATCAAATATTAAATCTAAGCATCCACAAAATCTGTGCACTTTCTTGCAATTATCTAAATCCAACACACAGTAAAACAAGCCACAGAACCTGCCAGAACAAAACAATCCAAAATAAAAATTAAAAAACAATTTAAAAAAAAAACTTTTTTCCGCTGAAGATATCAACTTCGATTCAACCTGAGATAAAACTTCCAAAAGTCTACAAGGCTTTATCTTCTTTTAGCTTTCTCTATTGCCAGAAAGTCAAAAATGAAATTTTAAATCACCAAAATAAAAATAAAAATTAAAAGTTAAGAAAGTAAAATAAAATCAAGTTCATAAGAAAGAGCAATAAAGCAAAAACCCAATTCATCAAACCAAAATTCATACAATTTCACAAAAATAAAATTTTAATATAAAGAATAATTAATTACTGAAGAAAAAAATGGTGTTAGAAAAATCACTGAAAAGGGTCAAAAAGGGAAAGAAAACCAAAATTAAGCTTAAAAATTAAAACTTTAAAAAATTAAAAATCAAGTTCATAAGAAACCACAACTAAGCAAAACAAATACCCAATTAATCAAACCAAAGTTCAGACAATTTCACAATTATCAAACCAAAGTTCAAACAATTTCACAATTAAGAAAAGAAAACCAAAATTGAGCATAAAAACAAAAACTTTAAAAAAAAATAAAAACCAAGTTCGTAAGAAACCTCAATTAAGCAAAAACCCAATTAATCAAAACAAGTAATGAAAATTGAGAAGAACCAGCATAAAAATCAAAACTTTTAAAAAAAAAATAAAAAATCAAGCTCATAAAAGAAACCACAATTAAGCAAAGAACCAATTAATCAAACCACAATTCATACAATTTTACAACAAAATCAAACCAAGAAATGAAAACCAAAATTGAGCATAAAATAAAAATCAAGCTCATAAGAAACAACAATTAAGCAAAGACCCAATTAATCAAACCACAATTCATGCAATTTTACAACAAAATCAAACCAGGAAATGAAAACCAAAATTGAGCATAAAAATGAAAACTTTTGCAAAAATTAAAAATCAAGTTCATAAGAAACCACAATTAAGCAAAAACCCAATTCATCAAATCAAAGTTCATACAATTTCACACAAAAAAAAAAAAACATAATAGAAAAACAAGAACTCAATTAAGCAAACCATAACTGAAACAAGTTGAAGATATAAAAGAAACACATACCTAAGCTATGGTTATCACTGTCTCCCTTCTCTTTCTCTCTCTATGTGTTGAGTTTCTCTCTCTAGAAATGAAAGAGAGAAAGAGAGAGATGAGTCAGAGAAGCGAAAGGGGTCAATGGAATGTTATGTTGTAATGTTGTATTGTGTTTGAGTTAGAATCTCTTTATATAGAACTGTACTTCAACTACACTTTCAAACTCAAGATCAGGATCAGTTTTAACGATTAGGATTTGACTTTCTTTCTTTAACTCTTAATCTAATGGTATAAAATGGTGACACGTGTGTGATTGGGATTATAACCCAAATGTAAGTCCTGAGAATTCAGAAAGGCGGCGACTGGTGTCTTAATATTTTAATGGGCCTTAAACTTTTTTGGCCCAATACATCAAATTATGTGATTTTATTTCCGGTTTCTCGTGCTTTAAATCTACGAAGATTGCTTTTTAGGCCCCCCCAATATCTTTTTAGGCGCCCTA
>Ga0315914_1011876_pt1 | contig 10242 bp, 7 predicted proteins | sample MpolenodulesMG_FD_203920 | JGI IMG/M metagenome (GOLD analysis project Ga0315914, IMG submission 203920) | Medicago polymorpha root nodule microbial communities from Los Angeles, California, United States - elongated nodules | ecosystem: Host-associated > Plants > Roots > Nodule | place: USA... | reverse complement strand
CGGCATACCTTAAGTGTGAAATGGTGACTTTTTTCTTATAAAAAGTAATGGAGGGAGTACGCATTCAATGTGTTTATTGTACACCATTATCAATACAAGTTGTGTAGATACAAAGAATTTACAGAAATTACAACTTTATAGAATTTATTGCTTACTTTCTGATTTTCAAATGAATTCAAAAACATCCTTTGTTTGTATTTATTGCTTACTTTCTGATTAATTCTTACAGAAATACAAACAAACGATGTTTTTGAATTCATTTGAAAATCAGAAAGTAAGCAATAAAATCTATAAAGTTGAAATTTCTGTAAATTCTTTGTATCTACACAACTTGTATTGATAATGGTGTACAATAAATACATTGAATGCGTAATTCATTAGCACTAACCTAGAAAGTTGTAAACTCGGGGAATATTAACAAACAAGCACACTATGAAGTTGTACAATTAAAGGAATATGGACAGATTTAATTAATTCTTCCAGAAGTCATAAATAAGATGTATAAAAACAAATTTGAGAACTTTTGTTGTGGATTGAAGGAAAGTAGTTCGGAAGTAAAATAGCATGCAAACTCAAAGAAGCAAGAGAAATAAAGTATGTTTGATACCAGACACAGAGATACACTTCAAACATCAACAAAAGGAAAAAGGTTACATACAAAATGAAAGTCATATGATTAACTATAATATTTACCAACCAACAAGAGCATTAAATCACTGTATAAAGGACCAACAATTACCTAGATGATCCATCACAAATTTTTTCGCCCTCTTGTATTCCATCCCTTGTGGTTTCACTTGCTTCACGGATGAGAAGTCTTTAGAAGAAGGCGGAGCCGAAGATGAGATAGGCAATGGTGACAATGGCATGTTGACAGACCCATCTGGCCCATATTTCCTTGGTCTACCCCTTTTCTTCTTAACTGTTCCATCCAAACCTACACTCACCGGGGAAACACCGACGGTAGCAGCAGCAGGAGCAGCAGTAGAACCTCCTGCTGCTGCAGCTGTGGCTACTTCAGGGTTATGAACCTGGTTTGGAACTTCACTCCTTGGTGCGACATGATATGTTGATGGAGCTTCTGGCGCTATCACTGTAACTGCAGGATTGATACCTTCTCTTCCTTCCATGCATATATTGAATGTTCACTCCCTCAAATATATATTATCAAACCAACACCTACAGTCCAAGAAAGTATAAAACAGTCAGAAAGAAAATGGGGGCAACAAGCACTCCTCCAAATACAAACACCTGACACAACACTGACACGTCAACACCAATAATAAATTGAACGCAATCACATGTGTCACTGTCGAACATCTAACACATGTCGGAGATAGGACATGTGTCGAACACTTGACATTGTTTGACACAGACCACGTGTCAAACACCAAACATGTCTTCAATTTAAAGTGTCGGTGATACGTATAGAAGCACATGTCATTACAAACATTATAGATTTTAGCAAACACATCAATACCTTCAAACCATGTTGAGCATTTAATCAAAGCAAAGTAAAAACCAATCAAAGGATCTCACAAATGAGGAAGAAGGCAACAAAAAATAAATTCAAACTTTTATTTGAAAGATAATTGAAAAAAAATTCAAACTTATCAGTAGAAATCTAATTGAAACTTCATTTATACATAAAAACAGATGAAAAAAATAACAACAACTATGGTTCAGATTGAAGATCATAAATAACAAAAAAAATGCAGTTATTTTTTATTCCATCAAAATTGAGTTTTTATTTTATTTTTACTTTGATCTAATCTCTGAAAATACAAGAACATAAATTTACCCCATACCAGAAGATGAAAAGAGATACACATATATATTAGCCATTAAGACTTTAAAATCAAAATAACATATATTAGTAAAATAATAAAAATTTATAAACAAAAAAAACCCACTTGAGTAAAAATATTTGGTGACAGAAAATGAAAGAGAAAACAATGATAATTAATTTTCTCCAGATATTTCTCAGACAGAAGCACAATTAAATAAAAATTCAACTAAAAACACCAAAAGCTTTTCAAAAACAGAAAAATAAATAACCTGCTTCATACCCAGCATTTTCCAGAACTTTAAAAGACATAAAGCTGAAACTAACGGAAAAATATTGCAATAAATACAAAATATAAAAACAAAAAAATATATATTTATGGAAAAGAATATCAACATCAAGCAATGAATATTCTACAGAATGCAAAGATCATGACCTGTCACTGTGATTCCACACTTCACCAATCTTCTTCTAAATCTGAAAAAAAAAATTAAAAAAATTCAGATTATAATTATAAATTATTAATTATTTTTCAGCTGAAACAAGAACTCAACTAGTTCAGTTCTCTCACACCAGAAAATGAAAAAATAAAATACATAAATAACAGAGAAAAAAAATTATTTGTTCTGAAATTCAAAGGAACTTACAAATTTCAGAAGATGAAAAAAAAAAAAACTGTTGAGTTGATGGTTTTTGTAAAGGTGAAAGAATTGAAAGATGAAAAAGAGAGAAAATGTAATGTCGAAAATAAATACTACTGTTACAAGAATTAAAAAATAATAAATAAAATCAAGGAGAAAAAACCAAAGATAAATAAAAACAAGAAAAAGTATTTTTAATGAGTAATTAATAAAATATTTCTTTTTGGTCAAAAAAGGGATTTTAATTTATTATTATTTAAGTGTGAATTCCTAAACCCAATAAATACAATTTGGTTAAGAATAATTTGAGGTCCGTGAAAGGTAATTAAATATTTGAAAAATGTTTGTATTTAAATTTGAAATGAAGGGTAATATGGTAATTTTGTTGGGTATTAAAGTTGTGTCTTTTTTTCTTCTGAATTTAATTTGTTTTTTCTATTTAAAGCTGCAAAGGTGGGGTTGGACGGCCAAACCTTTATGTTACCGCTGACCTGCTTTTTGTCTTTTTTTCCTTCTAGTTGAAATATTTTGGTTTGAATTTTGCCCTTGATGACCTTGAAAATTACTATGAAATGCCACTGAAGTGGAATTAATTTTCTATCCTTCTTGGAATTTTCTCATTTTTTTTCTTTCTAGGAATTTTCTTTTTTTTTTACTAAATTCAAGGATTTTCTTTTGACTCCATCAAAAAAGAAAAAAAGGATTTTCTTTTGACTATCCTCCCTATTAGTACAAATTATTTCTCACTTTATAAAATAAAATTGTCTTAAAATATAAATATTTTATAACATTAATAAAATATTCGTATTTCTTTTCATGTGAAATCATTTATTATTTATTACTTTCCATTTTTTTAATTTTTCTACTTTGACTTTTTTTATATTATTGATAAAGAATAATTTTATAAAATAATTATAAGTTATCTTTTTCATACTAACATCAATAAAATATTCATATTTCATTTCATGTGAAATCATTTATTATTTAGGGTTAATAGGTCTTTACCCCTGTAAATTACAGGCTGTAATATAGGTCATTTCTGGTTTCCCCCCTGTAAAAAAATTATTTTTTGATTTACCCCCTGTAAAAAAAATTGTTTTGATTTACCCCCTAATAGGCGAAACAAAAACCAATTTTATTTTTTTAACAAGAAATTTTTCGTTTTTGTTTGGCCTATTAGGGGGTAAACCAAAACAATTTTTTTTACAGGAGGTAAATCAAAAAAAAAGAATTTACAGAAGAGAAAACCGAAAATGACCTATATTACAGGGGGTAAAGACCTATTATTTATTACTTTCCATTTTTTCAAATTTCTACTTTGACTCTTTTTTATTATATTATTGATAACGAATAGTTTTGTAAAATAATTATAAGTTATCTTTTTCATACAAACTTGACTAAACTTGACTGCATTTATTAATTTGTGCGAAATATTTTTTAATATAAATTTGTCGTTGCTAAACAATTGTCACAATATGTCAAAAAAAAAACAATTGTCACAATTATCTCGTAAATACAAATTTGATTATAAGAGAATGGGACACATATTCGAGTATTTCTCAAAATTTAATTAGAGTTGTCAAATGTGTCGGTCCGGTCCGCCTTAGCCGGATAGACCAACTCTATATAAATGAGTTGTAGTACTTTGGTCCACTTGATTCATTGACAATTAAAATTGAATCCAACATAATTTGTAGTGGGTTACACGGCTAGATGGGTCAACCTGACCCGTATCTTAAAATATATTATTTCATCTTCAAAAAAAGAGATGCAATGAACAATAAAATTATGAGTCATTTTATAAAATAGAAATTGTCTTAAATTATACATTATTTTATAATATCAACAAAATATTCATATTTCTTTAATATCAAATCATTTATTATTTATTACTTTCTATTTTTTCAATTCTTCTATTTTGACTTTTTTTTATAATTGACAGAATATTTTGTAAACTAATAATAAGTTATCTTTTGCATACAAAATTATCGGCATTTATTAATTTGTTGAAATACTTTTTAATATTAAATTATCACTAAACAATTGTGATAATTACTACCTCCGTCCCTAATTATCATACCGTTTTGAGATTTTTTTGTCCCTTTTTATAAGACACCTTTGTTATTCCAACTACATTAATTATTTCTTTACCTACATACCCCTGTTTAATATACATCTTTTTCTTCAATCAGCAATAAATAACATGCTGAAAAGTATTTATTTTAAAATGCTTTTCTTTTACTAATATTTGATATTTCGTCAAAAATCAACAACACTTGGATTAAATCTCTCAAGGGGGTGCTATACCACCTATCGAGGTTCTATCTGACTCAACAAATTAGTGTTTGCAGTTGCGCGCAGATGTAAAGGATACCTAATTCACACAAAAAAAAAGTTTATCGAAAAAAGTTTATGCACGATTATTAAGGAAATAATTAATTATGTTGATTTTGATGGTAAAATTAGTATCATTTACTAAAACACTATTATTAATTGTAGTTAGTAGAGTAGTTAAGTTGGATGAAATTCAATAAATAAGAGTATAATAATGGAAACAAAATGCTGCATTGGTAATCTAAAGTGACAATTGTATTGAAAAAAAGAAAAAATAATAAATAGACAATTATTGTGAGACGGATGGAGTACTATTTATTAGTAATATTAAAGAAATATTGTACGTGAACAGAGGTCAATTAACAATGCCGATATTGTCAGGTTGAAAATCTTTACATGAGTTCAAATCTAAGATATCGCTGTTATGTGTGAGTTTCACATAAGTTTCTCACTTTGTTTACATACTAAAAAAATACTTACATATATATATTCCTACATTTAGAATTTCATAGAGTAAACAACGTGAATTAAGAAATATTGTAGTATTAAATTAAATTTATTTGACAATTTATATTTTTTTTAAGAAGTTAAAATGGAATATTATAATCAAAACTTAGTCTCTCCAACACAAGAAGTGTCAAAGAAAAACTAAGGAAGAAAAATACTTGTTACATCAAGTTACCATAGATAATGTAAGCGATAGAGAGTCATAAGCTACATAAACTAAACAAGAACTCTCAAACATAAAAGGGAATTAAGGCACCACATGTGATAATTGAAAGCAAAATTAGGATCATTCGCCTTCAACCACCAGAATGATTGTAACTTAATTTTATCGATAAGTTGATTGATAGAATTCTCATTTTGTTGAAAAACTCTAGCATTCTTGTCACGCCAAATAATCCAAACGAAAGAGAGTCTAATTAAACAAAAAGCAGAACAAATGTTCTTTGAGAAGCCACCCAACGATCAGAATTAGTTAATATGATGATTTACATGAGCTGGTGTGACTGAAACCAATCCAGGCCAATTATAAATATCACACCAAATTTGGTCAAAATAGTCACAAGTCAAAAACATATGATCAATATCCTCTCGAGAACCACATCAGTCTGAGCAAAACAGCGTATTTGGTAAAAGGACCGTCCTCCTGATTAAGTTGTCGGTTGTTTGAAGACAGTTACGTAATAAACCCCAAGCGAAGATGTTGACTTTTAAATGAACCTCCTTGTACCAAATAATAGTATTGTGATCATTGTTTCAAGGTTGATCCCTTGATGTCAAAAAGTTGTAAGCACTAATAACATTGTACTTTGAAGTGGCATGAAGTTGCCAAATCAACATGTCATTCATACAAGTCAGTAAAACAATTGGTAGTAAAAGAGTACAACATTCCCTCCCCAATTCTTCCTCCCAAGCGAACAACCTCCTTCGTCATTTCCAAGCCTTGCATCCCTTCCCCAACCTAAAAGAAACATGTCCTCCACAGTTGTCAATTTGTTGTCAGAAAGATAAAAAAAATACGATTGAATCTATCTTTCAAAGATCCTCCCTCCAACCAAAGATCCTCCCTCCAACTAAGGATCCCACCAAAATAAAGTTTCTACTCCATCCCTCACCTCTCTCTGTAAGTGATCAATAAACCAACTACCAACTCCCTCTCCATCACCCCTCTAAATGCTAATCAAATTACTCCACCACACTGAAGCCAATCTCCCCCCATTGCCTAAAGATCCACCCTCCACACTATATTTCGCTGCTAAAACTCTATACCACAAACAATATTTTTTCTCCCTCAATCTCCAACACCATTTGCCAAATAAAGACAATTTATATTATTATATTATTTTTGAAGTTTGCTCTTGATAAGAGATTATTAGTTAATATTTTCATGAAAATATTACATATTGCAAAAATATATGTGACATAATTATAAACATGTTGATAAAGTCAATGTTAAGCGGCGGTGGAAATTTCATACCAATATCAAGGTAACCCAAAAAAAGAAATATGTTGATAAAGAAATAATCAATGCCCTTGAAAACCTTCTTAAGAAATTGGAGAGTGGGAAAAAATAGAAGAGAGCACAATAATTTTTTTTATCAAATTAATTAAAACGATCAAAGAACGGTATATTGTTAAGAGCATCTTCAATAGAGACTTCATTGCCTATTAACAAGTGATACTTAATAGCTATTCTCATTGGAGAATAATAAAAAAAGTACGCTTATTTAGAATGAAGTGAGATAAAATGCTCATACAAGTATACTATGGATAGCACTTGTGCACTATTGGGATGTCAATGTTATATAACATTGGTCAATGAAGGTGTGTTTAGCACTTCACATGCAATTTTTTTCTATTTCTTATTTAAACCTTCCTACGATGCACACCTTCATTGATCAATGTTATATAATATTGGTATCCCAATGGTACATAAGTATTTTACGTCATTGTACTCTTTATGATATGCGGGTCTCTTAACCAATTGTTTTGTTAAAATAATATTTAATATTATTAAAGTTAGAGCTATTGGTAGAAAAATATAAATTATTGTTAAAATGTAGTTGATATATAGAATTTGGTATTTGGTGCGACCTATTTAATAAATTTTATGAAGTGCTGCATTGCAGAGGTTAAATGATCATTAGGTAGGGATGCTTAAAAATATAGATGAGTAGTGCGTACACTACACACTTAAAAACTCATTTTAAAACAAAAATATCTAATTTCACCCGCTAACAATAATAATTAAAGATTTGAATTTTTAAAATTATTAAGCTGTCCTTAAATATCTGGTAAGAAAAAGTTGTCCTTAGGTAAAGAAATTAAATTTTCTAAGAAATATCAAAGAATATTCCAAAAAAAATTGGCAATATCCTTCTATTTGTATATCCAGTGATCAAGGGTGGATGCATACTTTTGGTATATGTAGGCCTAAATTTTTAAAGAAAAAATAATGCAAACTATATTAAAAATAAGAAATAATATTGTTTGATACATACATTACAATGAAAATCTCGTCTCATATTCATTCGTTGAAAATGAACTAAAATGGCATCATTGCTAATTGTTAAAAGAACATCTCTTTCTATATAAGTTACAAGACGGTCATTTAGCATTTATCACTCATTTTGTTACATAGGTTACTCTTCACAACTGAAAAAGCACGTTCAACACTTGCAGTTGCTACTGGCAAGAGCAAAGTCAACCTCAAAAGTTTATAAACATAACAAATGTGTTGCATTTATTTGTTTCCACAAGTTTTGCACAAAGATCTGAAAGCCCTTTCGACTTAGTAAATTTTCGGTTAGATCGAACATTTGTAATATAATTCATAAGTTGATGGCGTAACACCACTTCTGACACATCAATAAAATCATTTAGATAAAACTCAATCATCCTCAATAATTTGTTCACATCAAAAAGTACAAATGACTTTGCGGAACTCAAATATGAAACACGCTGTAAAAGAGATAGTTTACTCATTTACTGACTTGTTCTTTTGTGTTATATCTATCTATTATATAAAAAAAAAATAGGAAAAAGGCACGTGGGGCTTTAGCCCCACATAGCCCATTTATGTATCCGCACCTGGCGGTTATAGCCATTTTTATCATTGAATGTGCAACAAATAGTCATTATAGTTTATCAATGTATCGAAATTACAAAATAATCCATGATTGTGAAATTCGTTAGTCAGTCTTTGACGTTAAAATAATTCTTTAATAACGACATTAACTCTTTTCATATAAGGATTGATACAACAATAAGTAAATACTTATAGGGGCTGATATGATAATAAGTAAATATATCGAGGGATTAATATGATAAAATTAACAAAATATTTTAACATAAAAAACAATTTTGACTAACACAATATACAATTGTGAACTATTTTAAAATTTCGATACATTAAAATACTATTGCGACTATTCGTATATGTATAAGGATAAAAATGCATATACTTTTTTTTTCATGCTTGAAGAATTAAAGTGATTTTTTTCTTTGATGTTAATAAAGTGATTGTTTGGTTGATATTTTAGGAGAATTGTTCTCGTGAAAAAAAAGTATTAGCATTGGATACTTTTGGAAGTCTCAATTCTTGCTTTTTCACCCATTTATTCTTTTGGTATTCAAGCATTACTAGACTCTTCTTTTGTCTACACGTTAAATAATGTAAAAAAATCATTGCACCACAAAATAGCTCCTATTATAATTAGTGCGTATTCAAGAAAAAGTATCACTAATTATGAATCAAATTAAAGACTTTTTGTTTGGACATAATTCAATTTGAAAATGGTGCCCATCCAATTAACAATAAATTGACACATTCAATGTATTATTGTTTTCAATAAAAAAAATAAGGGAATTGTTAAAAAGTGGTCCCATGATAGTACTTTTTAACATTTTAAAATAAACAATTATTTTTTAAAAGTCAAATATTTCAATTTTTAATAAGTTAAATACACGCATGTTCATAATTATTTATCATTTATAATCTTTAAACAATATCCCAGAAACACTCGTTAATATTTCAAAAAAATTTATCATAGCAGTATGGAGTATTGTCTTGATAAATAAATAAATAAATAGCTATGTCAAGAAAATAAGTAAATTTCCTTCCCTTTTTTTTTTGTCAAGTAGCCTAGTGGCTAGAACTCACACAATTAAATTGTGGAGAAGTGGAATGTTCGGGGTTCGAACTCCGGCCCCTATATGTAATATGCAATATCCCTACCAACTGAGTTAAGCTTACGGGGATTTTCCTTCCCTTCTTAAATACATGTCGTTGTTTGTCCATCTGCAGTGTTCACATAACTTACTTTCACCATATTTTTCTACTAAATACAAATGTTGATACATATGATGTTGTTTGATTTCTCTTAATAAATATTTTAAAAATATCAAATATCGGTTAAGTCAATCATAAATCCTAATTCAATTAATATAAATGTCGAAATTGTTAGGTCCGCTAACATAACAAGAGTTCTTCTACAGCTTCTTGTTTACCGGTGTTTTTGGTAAACAAGAAGACTAGTTTTGATTATTACAAGCAGGATCAAATCAGAAATCCTAAGATATGTTGTGCAATCTTTTTTCAGAAAGTGTGTGAAATTTCATCATATTCATAGGTTGCTTTATGAACAAGACGAATTTGTGTATAAAAACAATTGTCTCTCGACAGAGAAAAGTAAAGGAAATGCAAGTAAAAGACTTAAAAGTTTAAAAGCATAAACTTAAAGGAAAGGTAAATTGCATTGCATTAATGTAAAATGTGGTTTGACAAATTAGATTACATACATTTTGTATGACTCTTTTCTCTAAACACTGGTACTTCGAGTTCTAGAATTCAATTAGTGATTTGCCACCTATTTTTCATTTGAAAACTACTATTTATACATAGTGAACACAATTGCAAATAGTTAACCGCCACAAACTGCACTCCTTCCATTAAAAAAAATGGTATGTCCCCATGTC